>Ga0099824_1000062_pt1 | contig 72944 bp, 47 predicted proteins | sample SiratrowhiteBW_FD_76837 | JGI IMG/M metagenome (GOLD analysis project Ga0099824, IMG submission 76837) | Root nodule microbial communities of legume samples collected from California, USA - Siratro white BW | ecosystem: Host-associated > Plants > Roots > Nodule | place: USA: California... | reverse complement strand
TCGGGGAATTGGTCGCCGAGAGCTTTCTCGAGCTTGGAGCCCGCAGCACCCATGAGCGCGTCGAAGCGATCACCGCGATTCAGATCTTTATCCGGTTCGACTCAGTGAGTCGCGTCGCACACCGCCATCGTGGAAGATTGAATGGTTGTTCCTCTCTTGGCTCGTAGGGTGGAATCGCTAGGGTTTGTTGCGCAGAGAAGTTGGGTTTCTGTTATGAATGGAAGTGGCGAGGGAAAGAGGGAAGGAGGGTTTGGTTGCGAGGAAGAGCGAATGGAGATGAAGAAATGGAGAAAACGCAGCAAAGAACGGCGTTTGAGAAAAATCTTGCGAAAATAAAGAGGAGAGGGGAAAAAAGTGATTACAGTTTTAGGACGCGCCACTATTGCCCTCCACAAAATCCGTGACGTGACAGATTGTGTAAAAACGGTTCCAAGCATCGACTTTCAAATTCAAGCGTGCTTTCATAAAATAAAAATGTTTAAAAATATTTGGTTAGTTTCTCCGATTTCAAGATTGATATCATTTAAAATAAAATAAAATGTAGTAATAAAAATATAGAATTGAAAAAAATTATCATATAAACAGCTTTCAATTACTAATTATAGAAGCAAAAATTTTAGCAATATTTTAAGATGAAAGATAAAAACAGACATATTTTAAATTACAATAACTTCAAGTATTAGTTTTGAATTTGAAAAAATCAAATAAATTTATTTTCATTTTTAGAAACTAAAAATGTATATCTTTACACTAAACAATATATTTGACACCAAATAAGACCTATAGAAGAGAAAAACAAATACAGATGTGATATAAAAAAAAAAGTGTGACCTGCTAATAAATGAGGTACCCAAAAATCACTATCCCTCTATCGATACATCAGATTCAGAAAAATGATGTTTTCACTTGACAGTATTTGGGAAAAAAATGCAAAAGAAAAGTTAGTTCTGTAGGATTTAATTCTATTTGGAATGTTCGTAAAATGATTAAATCGAAATGTTTTATAAACTTTGGGAATAGATTTTAGTCAAAAAAATTATATTGAAAAACATTTATTAAATAATTTTGAAAATTTGAAAAAATAAACAAGGAATATTAAATTAAAAGGTTAATTGTATAGCAAATTTAATTAAGAAACTTAAAATAAAATTATTATAAGCATTCGGGCAAGAAAAACTCATCAGTAAAATGGTCGTTTCAACTTTAAAATTCTTGGAAAATCCAGAAAATGATTGATTTTGGAATTTAATTATATTTTAGAATATGTTTACAATAATCAATTCCAAATACTTTATGAAGCTCTTAAAGTAAATATAGAAAGTCAGAAATTGATTTTACCATGAAATTTTATAATACACTTATTAGACTTATACATCAAGTAAATCACATGAAGTATGAGATTTCTGAATGAAAGGGTGTGATCTTTGCTAGCGAGTTGGTTTCGAATAATGTATATTACTTTTTTAAATTAAGTTTTAAGTATAAAAATTAAAGAATTAATTTTTTATTAATTGTGTTTTATTTATAATTTGATCGTGTTTGATCTAGTTGAGAACAAAACAACGTTATCTAATTGGAATTTTTAGGGTAAAATAATTGTTTACTCTCGTATTTCTGATTCATAGATTCATACGTTGGTTATATGGGGTGTTTTTTTATAATTAAATGGGCATTTTCATTGGTAAAAATATATCTCGATTAGTTTATAATTGTAGTGACATAATTAACTTTTTAAACAAATTTTATGAGATAAAAGTTAGAATTTTTCTAATTATTGTCAGCCTTTTGAAGTGAAGGTATAGAAAATCAAAATTTTCAAACGTATAAGAAGTTAACCCGCATCATAATTTGTGATTAAAATTTTGAAAAATCACGAAAAAAAAAAAACTCTACATTAGATACTCCATAAATTTCACGTTCGAAGTGAAAATATATATTATTAGAATTATATAGTAAAAGGATATAGAAATTTTATATAGTGATAATACTCAGGAATAAATGCTCCTCCTAATTTATATCTTGATTACCTTTTTATTATATTAGTTGTTAAATTTATAATATTTTTATTTATAACTTTATTTGGATACGTTATATAATGTTATTGAGTGTAGTACACTTACATTTTATATATGATCATGCGTGAGTATGTATTTAATAATTATTTTGTAATATCTTTCCATCTAATTATTATACATATTTTATTCAATAAAATATATAATAATAATAATAATTACTATTATTATTATAAATATTCTTATTATTATTATTTTCTTAATTCATCTTTAATGGAATATAATTCACTATCTAATAGTTATCAATATTGAGAAACTCCTTAATAAAATCTCTTGATTTAAACTTCAACACATAAAAGATAATTCTCCTGAATACCCACAATAACTCATAATCAACTATAGAGAATCTGTCTTTCCTCTTATTTTAAATAGTGTTTGACCATATTAATTCATTAATTTATTGTACAAGATTTTTTTTTACTATTAATTAAAATGTACATAGCCCCTTCACCAAAATAGAAGCAATCACCCAATTCGAACAATATAAAGAAATAGAAGAAATGTAGACTTATCTCCTTCAATTAAAAAATAATAATAATATGACTTTTAAAGAATGATTATTCTTAGATTGTGAAAACATTCCTACAAGAAATAGAGTTATCACCATAAAAAGGACGTAATGATAAACTATGTGTAAAAATGAAGAAAATAAAAAGGAAAAAAAAATCAAAGATAATATAAAAACCCTTAAAAAAGATAATTAAATAAGACTAAGAGACGAAATAATAAACCCTTTAAACAAGCAACATTCAATATGTTTAAAAAAAATTATAAAGGTCATCTAGTCACAGAATGTTTATGACAAAACCCTTCATTAATGAATAACAGAAATCATTCTTTGAAATAATTATTTATAAATACAAGCAACTAAGATAAATTAATGACTGTTTATAGTTATGAATCGTCATAAAAATTGGACCTCAATAGTTCAGTCTTTCTCAAAAACAGTAATAGAAGTTTTGCCTTTATTAAATCAGTTATAATAAATTAACATATTAAACATCATCACATTAAAGCCATTAATCCTCAAAATAAATATCTAATCATCTATTTGTTATTTAAATTTAGAATAACTAATGTATCTATTTATTATTCTGAATATCAAAATTGAATATAATTTTTAAATTATTTTGACTAACAAGCGAGGAGTACTTAATTTAAAACACTTTTTTATATTTTATTGTTACAAATAATATTTATAAATATATATCAATATTGAAAAAAGAGGTACTTATTCAATATTTATTATCCCTTGTATTTTTTTCACTTGATTGTGGAGCTTACACCATCATTGAGTTATAATTTATATTTGCTCAATTTGAAAAATACTTATTGTGAAAATTAATTAACTAATCATATATAATAATTTTGTGATTAAATGGTAGGGCAGAATTGTTTCTCTCACATTTCATATTTTTAAAAGTTGACCATACTGTAAATATATAGTCAAAGGTGATGAATAGGATATGTGCCATTGGGCAATGTAACTGGTGAACCTTCCTATTAACTTCTCAGACATGTGAGCTTAACCACGAGATTAACATTAACTTAAATGTAGTTTTATGAGAAACCTCCACGGGATCTACCTTAAAGAAGAAAATATATAAATAGAAAAGACCACTTCTTATCCCAACCATGAAAATCAATAGAAAAACAAAATTATTTATTAAAACAATACAACATAATAATTTTTAATTTTAATGTTTTTTTATAGTTATTTATTATAATAAGGTTAGAATATTGAAAGTGTCTATGGAAACAAAAACAGGTTTCAGAAATGAACCAATCTACACCCATTAATCCTCAATTTAATAAGTCTTATTCATATTACTTATAAGTAGAGGATAAAATGAATTTATTATTCTTCAAGATATCACAAAACTAAAAAATAAATAATATCTTAAATGCGATACTTGATAGTTAATACTTGATAGTTCATCCTAACAGTATTACAATATAATTAGAGTGAAAATAATAACTTTTACAATATCAAATACATTAACTAGTAATTTCTATAAGTTTGTAGAAAAGTTATCATAAATAAACCTTTTTCTTATGATATATTAATTGAATTTGATAAGAATGAGAAAAAAAACTCACATGAACTATATTTCATCATTAATAAAGTTATTATCGTAGGTTAATTTTAGGCCGTTTTTAATTGAATCAGAATAAAAAAATATTTAAATTATTTGAAGGAAAAAAGGGGGGAGTTCAAATATTTTTCGCTTATATTTTTACATTTCTGAATAATATGAGAAATTGTGGGGAAGATAAACATTTAATGTCTGGAAAATGGTAAAAATTCCGTTCAAGTAATGTATTTTATTTCAAAAAGTAAAAAGATGAAAGAAAAAAAAGTCAGAATAATAGAGTCATGTTGAACCTGACAACAATATAAACACATACTAAATTAAGGATTTAGTTGAATAATAACTCTATTCATCAATACTATAGCAATAAATTAGTATATTTTTCTTGAATGAGAGTTTATCTTACTTACATTCACATCTGTGAGAATATTCGATGAACGAAATAAAACAAAAGCAAAAACATTTGCTATTTTTAACTTGAAGTCAAGAAAACGACTTGCAATATAGAATGAAGCCGAGGAAATGGACATCCACTATTTGCGAATGGTCAACGTCAAGGGCGACAAATTAAATGATCTTAATTATATTAAACTTTTTAAAAATTTATAACCTATAAAATTAAATGTATTTTTATCCATCAAATTTGGTATATTTTTTATCCAACTATTTTTTTAAATGTATTTTAAATACATATAGTTTGATGAAAAAATGATTTGGCTTTTCTAACCAAATATTATCGGTCCAAATATCATTAGAACAAATATATATAAAATCATGTAAAATAGTGTTTGGCAATATTAATACAAACTAAACATGGGTTGACTTGGAACTATTACTCACATAAACAAAATTTCTAACTATATTTAAATATAAGGACTATCTTTTTTAAAGTTATTAATCACAAATTTGAATTACTGAATTTTTGAGCACAAGAGTGTAAAAGGGATCCTTTTTTTTCTTAATTTTGTGTTAAAGAAGTTTAGAAGGAATGTCAGGTCAGAACAACTTGAAATTAGACATAAATTTGATTAATATTTTAGAAATAAAATGTTGATACTTATCATTTTTTTATAACTTTTTTTATTATATTATATTTTTTTTATCAATTATATACTATATACAAAGTAAATTACTATTTTAATCCTATAAATAGTGTCTCATCCGTATTTGAAGCTACAGAAATTATTGGAATCTTTATTTAGTTTATTTAAGTATATAAATTTTTATCGGTGATCTAAACAATTAGTCTCAGATTATTTAAACAATATATCAATGTGAATAGAGTAAACGTAAATATAGTAAAGTGATCACTCTTTTTTTGTTGTTGATAGAGATCAATTGTTTAAAAAAACAATTGATAACTCGCATCTAAAGAAAAATTTAAGTATCTGATTTTCACTAGACTATGTTTAGACAAGTTATTTTCCCACTTTTTGTTTTCATGAAAAATAAGTTATTTATAAAACTATGGGTTAAGACATTAGTTGAATTTTAGTATTTATTCTTCTCTAAAAAAAAGTTATTTTATGAATAATAAAGCTTGCAACTTATATTAATTTTCAACAAATATATTTCTTTTAAAATTGTATACATTTTCCTTGTCTCTATAATTGTGTACCAGCAGTACAGCCCCAGGTGTCTCTGTGCATCAATTTCTTAAATCTTAAAGGTCAACGCAAATAGTTGGTTTAATCTCAATCCATGTAAGTTCACAGCAACACAGACACAACACAACTCCAAATCCCCTCTCTCCCTCTTCCTTTCAACTTCCTTACCAAAATCATGTTCAATTCCAACTCCAACCCAAACTCAGATCCGACCCGAAAATTTAACTCCCAGGATCCCAATACAACTGGAAACCCTAAGCTTCCGCTTCAGAACCTCTCCCAAGTTCAGACAAGAATTGATTCTCTACAGCACTTCCTATCTCAATCCATCAACAACAACACTCCCCTCACCACCGATCAAATCTCCATGGTCTCCACCCAAATCATCTCCTCCATCCACCAAATCATAGTCAACGGCGCCGCCCTCGTAACTTACTCCCAACATTCCACCGCCGCCGTCACACCAGATGCGTCGCCGTATCCGAAGCCGGAACCCTCTGGCACCGATAAACACAAGCAACTACTCTATTCTAAACTCGAACCTCCCGAGGACGACGACGGCGTCGAGGACGACGTCGTCGATTGCGAAATCGTGGAGCTCGACGCCGTGGAACTCCTCGCGGAGCACATCCACTTCTGCGAGATCTGCGGGAAAGGCTTCCGGCGCGACGCGAATCTCCGCATGCACATGCGCGCGCACGGAGACCAGTTCAAGACGCCGGAGGCACTGGCGAGGCCGTCGGAAAGCGGCGCGGCCCGGCGCGCGATGCGGTTCTCTTGTCCGTTCGAAGGCTGTAACCGGAACAAGCTCCACCGGCGGTTCCGGCCGCTGAAGTCGGCGGTGTGCTTGAAGAACCACTTCAAGCGGAGCCACTGTCCGAAGATGTACTCGTGCACGCGGTGCCACAGGAAGCACTTTTCGGTGCTCTCGGATTTGAAGAGCCACGCCAAGCACTGCGGAGAGTGCAGGTGGAAGTGCACGTGCGGGACCACGTTCTCCAGGAAGGACAAGTTGTTCGGCCACATTGCGCTGTTTGAGGGCCACGCGCCTGCGCTCGCGTGCGAAGAAGAGGATAAAGGGAAGCAAGTGGCCGTGGGTGATGACGAAAATCCAACGTTGACGACTGAGTGTGGATTTGAATTGGGTAATTGCTTTGCGGATGAGGAGTTGCCGGAAGGTTTTTTTGATGATTTTGGGTCCATTGATGACTACTGTTTAAGGGAAGTGTTAGGGTTTCCTAGTAATTAAAATTGCATATGTATGTATTTATGGGATATTCATATTATCATTTTATTGCTATATTTGTATTTAGTTGTGTTTATTTTATTGAAGGATTAAATAGTGTTTATCAAACACACAATGGAATAAAAGATTGTTACTAATTTTTTGTCTGGAGAAGTATTTAAATAATCAAATAAACGAACACAGTGTTAATTGCTTTAGTTTTTGAAACATTAAAATTCTATTATAACATTGGAATATATCACACTTATCCACATTAAAACTATTCATCACTCTCAATTTTGATCAACAAGAAAATAAAAGCAGGTCCTGTGGGTGTTGATATTGACTTTTCAGAGGGTGGTGGTAGACTCTACCGGCGTTGAAATTGAAGGGTGCTGGTGATATGTAGGGAGTTAGATGGAAGAGTCCAAAAAGGAAGGGTGTGTTTGAGATCACGTTTACTACAAACAAAATTGGAATTAGGCCTTCAATGGTCACTTTTTGGGCTGCCCTTTTTGCAAGCTCCTTTTTGAAACACATCACGTAAGGCTGTCTTTTCAGGTCTCTTGAGGGTGTCTTTGGTTCAGAGGACACGAATACATCACCAATTTTTTATTCTTCGTTAAGAGTGCATTTGGATGAGAACACACATGGATTATATAAATAAGTAACTTAGAATTTGGAAATTAATCAAAAATAAAGTGAAAAGTAGTGTTGTTAATATAAAGAAACAAAATCATATTTACTAATACAATGAACACATACCATTGATTGGTATCTCATTGATTTAAACATTTGACAAACGTAATTTAGCATAAGAAATATAACTTAGGTAGCCATTTGTACATTGAAGAATCTACATGAAACTATAGTTTGACAATGGATATTAGAAATACACACAAGTGCATGCACACATCGAGTGCGGTGCTGACACGAAGATGCAAAACTTAATGTGTTGCTTCTAAACTTATAAATTAACTAATTTTACACTGATTAAAAATAATTATTATTTAATATATTTTTATTTATCGATTCTACACATGTATGAAAAAAATTCAGGTTAATAAACATAATGTATGTATCATACATTGACGAACATTCATGTAATGTAACCAGTGCGCATCCACTCCATTTGTTTTTTTTTTTCTAAGTTCACTTCCATGATTGTTTGTAATATAAAATAGAAAACTTTATAACTATTTTATTAAATATTAATAAAACATATTTCATTTCTTGAGCTATATAAAAGGTATTCATCACCGTATATAACGAAATAAATAAATATGTTTGTGTTGTGTACTATATGACAAAAACATTATTTCATAAATTACACTCTTATGAGATAAAAAAAAAAAAAACACACGATTTCATCAATAATGATTGTACTAAAAATCATTTGTAAAAAAGTTGTTTGAAGTTAGGAAAAGAAACGTAATGATGAAAAGCTTTATCATCATGAAATTAACTATCAAGTAACGTAATCATGAAAAATACAACAATACAACCATGCTAGAGATATACTCATGGCGGCTGGCCCCAGTTTATACTATTCTTAGTGTAGAAATTTGACAACAACTGCGTTCGCAATTGCATCACCTCAATCATCTGTTCACATATCACGTGATTCTCCATGCACCCACGCTCAGACCTTTTCCCTATATATAGCATAATTTGCAACACAACCATGCAACCAAAGCAATTGAGAAATTGAGAATTGAGACAAGACAATTAAACCACTCCGAAAACAAGAATTTGATTTTGTACGAACAGCTATCGCAGACAATGTTGGTTTCTTTGGAAGCGTTAGCAATGGCGGGTGCAAGTCACGTGGAATTGAGCATGGATATTGAAGAGTGGGAGCACAGAGATTTGGAGCAGTATCCACCACCCCATTTGCTAGCCCAAGAAGAAGAAAAAGAAGGGAAGAATAGAGTGAGAAGATTAAAGAAGGGTCATGTTTATGGCCTTCCTACCACCCATCTTCTTCGCAAGCACAACGCACGCGAATATGACAAGGAAGAAGAACATGGTGTTACCTTCACCAATATCCAACAAAAGTTAGATAGAACCGTGGAAACTATATGGTCACAATGCAGATGGTCGATGAAAATAACGGCGAGAACACTTCAAACGTTAACCATGATCATAGGAAGCTGCATTATGCAATAACTTTAGGTTTTATGTAAGTTGTGCAGAGCAATTATTCGGCTTCATCATTTCCTAATTTCCCTTTTTTTTTTTTATTTTTCTAATAGTTAATGAGTATTGAAATGTAACAGTGACACATGACCGAGCTTAATTTATTTATTTTTTAAATAAAATAAGGAAACTGTCAAGTTAGAAATAAACAAAAATGCAGTTTTATATATGTTTTTTTATCGAAATTGGAAAATGATCTCCTAGGCATCCGTTTCGATTGATGATTTCCAATAAATTTAATTTCAGAAAGAGTGTGTTAAAGAGAGTGATTCTTGCATTTTTCATTTATATATTCAATGTTTCAATCTAGTTTAAAGCCAGTCCAATTAAATACTACAATGTTATTAATTACATGTGGAACGGAAAGAAGATATTTTGACCACGCTTATAGTTGCTTAAATTTTTATTATGTATAATATTATATTATTATAATTAATTATCAATTAGTTGTATATAAAATAAAAATTATAATAAAATATCTTTATTCAAGTTTAAAATATAAAATATGGTGTAAAAACTTAATGATTTTCAATAAAGCAAAGGTCTAAAATTACATTATTCTTACAAAGAAAAATATATGTATAATTTTTTATGAAAAATTATTTTTTAGTGTTCTAGAAATTGGATGAGATCAATAACTCACACCATTTCTCTTTATAAGAAATTGTTTTTCTGAGATCTCATTAACAATATAAATTTTCACTATTTTTGACTCACTATTTTATGATTTCTCTTACTTTTAACACATAAAAACATATGTACTTATTAGGTTGGAGACATTGTTTTTGTATTATTAATTTATATAAATATAAATCTTATTATTCTGTTATGTTGACTAAATAATAGCTAAAAAAATGTTTGTAAATAGTTTAATTTATCATTCATGATTAATTTATTTACACTGGTCCTTTTAATTTAGGATGTCTCTGGTATAAAATTTCATAATATATATTGAGTCATAAAACACATGTTTTACACATAATATATTTAAACCACAATTCATGCATATTAACATTCACTCTCTTGGTGGTACATAAGATATAGGATGTTAACATAATTAAAACATCAATAATAATTAAAACATGTACCAATCAAAATCACATATAATAACTTTGGGTATATAAGTAAAACATATGGTATACATAAAATTGTTAGAATTATATTCATTAATTATAAGAAAAATAATTAATATTTTGACGATCCATAAATGTTTTACAATAATAAATTTTAATATACTTATTCATAAAATAAAACAATAAAATGTAGTATATCATAAGTAATTGACACAAGTTATCATTAATTTAAAATTAAATAAACATAAAAATTTAACCACTTTATTAATTAACGAACATGTACGATATTAACTATACATAACACTATTTTTTCATTCCAAGTCAAACAATTTATATATTTGCTTTATCTAATAACAAAAACACTAATTTTTATGTGTACAATCAAAAGAATACAACTTTATAATTCGATAGTAAAAAATCAATCATGATATAATATTAAAATAAATTATATTTTCATACTTACCACCGCAAAAGGTTCATATTGATTAATACCAAAAATCCTAAATTCTAAAAATATTAATTATATTTCTTAATTTCTATTTCTACGAGTGCTCTTACAAATAATAGAGAAAACCTTACTTTTCATAAAATAGCATAAATTACTTTGGTATAGGTATTAATATTGCCCTAAGAATTTAAAGGTCAAAATGTAAAACATAAAAATACATATTTTAATTGTTTTATATTATTTTTTAACATTACTTTTATATGATTTGTCCCAAAGCTTCATAAAAGGACTATTTACGAACATTATTTTTCTTTAATTTATTAACATACTTTTGAAACAAACTTAATGAATTTCTAAATAAAAAATTACTTATAAAAATCAATATACCTACCATCGTTCTAAAATACTATCAGTTAATTATTATCTTATAAACAAAATATCATATACTATGAGTGCATATGAGATAGATGACGAATTAAACGGCTCATTTTTAAAGTATTACACTATTAAACTAAACTATTTTCATAATATTTGAATTTAGTTCAACAAGTTTAAAGTTAAATATTTCACATTTAAAAAATTTTCAAACTTAAATTTTATATCATAAATTTTATATATAATAAGCAACTCAGTTGCTTAGTTGAGATATTCACACAAAATTCAAATTATAAATTTAAAATATATATTTTTTTCAAAATCAATATTTCGTACTCAAGTTATTCATATAAGTCAATTATCCAACAACTTAGATAAAGAATTGTACTATTCACACACAGTTTACATCACAAATTTTAACATTTATCCTCAAACTCCATTTTCCAATTGGCCACGATTAATTCTTAAAATTTTAAAATTATTCTATTCAAATTATTTTTAATTCATATTTTACTTAGATTTTGGACTATACCTAATTGAGTATGAGAAACTAGATTAATTATCTTGTAAAATATATATATATATATATATATATATATATTTGTCTCAAACACTAATATGAATGTAGTAACAAGATAGTTTGAATTCCAAGTTCGTCACCTTCCACGTATAGTCCTCTGAAATTTCTTCGCCCTCGAATATTAGCATCACGGCCTCATCAAATTATTTATTGACAAATCATTCTACAGAATGGGTTCCATCGTAATGCGTTACATCATCTTATACATTACATATATTCAGCAAATTATTTAATGGCCAAGCAATAAATTTTTTGCAATAAATTACAAAATGATAATATATGTGCTTGTACACCTTTATTTTCACGAACCTTAGCAAACAACAATGGAAGTCACATGAGTTTGTGAAGAAATGAAGATAATGACGTATCGTACTACTACTCAGTTTCCCGCACGGTCAATAGTTTGACATGCTCATATTATTCTTGTATACAAAATATCTCAATACAGTGCATGTTTAATCACTTACGTGGTCAAATGTTTAATGCTTATAGCATTCACACGGCCACCTGTATAGTTTTTGATGAAGTTCGTACATTTCCTGCAACATTCTAAATTACCACGTTTAATATCGTATTAAAATTTGATATTACGATAAGATTAGTTTGGGAAAAAAAATTATTAGTCCGTATTTGTTGCAGGAAATTAAGTAACACCCGTGCGGTCAGAGATTTGAAGGTGATATAAGGACCAAAGTTTTGTGTTCTACGTTTTACATAGTTTCATGAAAAGCCCGTGCACCCTTTACCTTTTTAGCAGCCAAAAAGGAACAATGCACTGATATCATGGTATTTATAGGTGCCACAGTCCTCCATATTTTACATGTTACAAATCATTTGTCACATTTGTTTTTCTGTAAATCACACGGCAAGCTAGGTACTTGGTTTCATTAATTAAAGGTGAATACAAGGTTTTGTGAATGTCAGTTGAAGCTTTTGCAATGGCTGGTATGGATTACATGGAGAATACGATCAATGTTGGTGCATTGGAACAGAGCTTGAAACAGTTGCAGCCACCACAGGTGATGTCTGAGACTAACCAAAGTTTAAGTCCTCATGAGGCTGAGAAAGCTCATTGCAGCAGTTGTTTAGGGTTGGACAATGAGATGGCGACGGAGTGGGTGAAAATGAAGATGCGGGAATGGGCCATAGCAGTTGCTTCAGACAATCACACCAAAGCTGATCTTAGGGTTTCAGAGATTCTTCTTATAATGGATAGTCATCATTTAATGCATGCCAGTTAGAAAAGATTATGTTCCATTTTTACTTTTTCGACCCATTGTATTCTATTTGTTCATTGTTGTATGGTCCATATATTCTTTCATTCAGCAGCTTTGTTATGTATACATGAAGGATTTTTTGTTGCAATCTTATCTTGTGGTTACATTATATATACAGTTTCTTCAATTGAATGGTTGAAAAACAGTAGAACCGTAAACTCATGAAAAACAAAGGAAGAGAAAGGAAAGAAGACTGCGCATGTACTTTGTTTTAAACAAGTAAATAAGAGAAAGCTGACTTAATTACATTTTTTTTAAGAAAAACGAAAACTATCAATTTAAGTGGTATATGTCCTTAACAATGCACAAGTTTTAAAGAGATGATACATAAATTCCAATTTCATATCTAGTACCTCCAAATTTTCACCTAAATAAACGCCCTACAGTTTTCTATCTAGTCAGCAACCAAATAAGAAACGGCATACATGAAATAAACACTTACTCTCAATTAATTATTATGATTGTAGTTTTGAAAAAGTGAGTTGTGTTGTTTGTAATAAATTACGGGATTGGTAAAAGAAGATTAGATATCTACTTTAGGATCCACTTTGAGTGTTCGTTATGGCTTCTTGAAATGTCTTTTTGTACTCACTTGAAAATATCTGCAAAAAGTATTTCGAGGATAGTTATGTTAATTATTTTGATTAATACCTTTTTCGATAAATCTTAGCTTTAGTGAACGTATCTTCAGGTTTATAGCATGAGTTCGGTTTGATTAAGAAAGAGAAGTCCACGATGCTTATGTTCCATAATAGAACTATTTCAATCTATGGTACATTATTTCATAAAATTGTATATGCTATTCAAAGAGAAAAATGTGAAATGGAACTAAATAAGTTATAATTATCTCATTAGAACATTATATACGATTAGTACAATTTGAAGAGAAAAAAGGGGTCTTTTCTCACCATTTATTTCTTACTGAAAATGGCCACATTTAAAATCAGGTTGTAGATGGTATTGGTGAAAAATGGTGATGACCCACGGGTTTAACATGCATGTTCATTGACTGAATAATGACGCTGATGAGCAGTGACTTATGACGTTATTGCTGACCCAATTGAGCTAACAACATAAGAGAGAGATCACGTGTAGAATTGGAGAGTGTAAAACAAGTGAAGTTGCCATGCAAGATCCGTGAATTGGTTTATTTTCAGTTGCCTGAACGTAAAGCATAGCACCCTTTTTCGGGTCATCTGTATAAATTGCTTTTGCGGCGATACCTCAATCACAATTCACATTCACACTTAGCATCTCTTAGGAAACATGTCTATTGAAGCTATGGCAATGGCAGGCATGGATTACCAAAAATGTCGCATATCTTTGGAAGAGTGGGATACCCTTTATCCACTCCAATCTCTGCATCTTTTGGCTGAACGTGATGAACTCGCTAATTTGGCTGCAGAGTGTGTCAAGGCAAAGATCCGAGAGTGGGCAAAAGCTGTTGCTTCATGTTCCAAGCAACAGAGTGTCACAAATGAGAAATAAAAAGTTCATGCATTTAGCTCTGCTTTGTTGTTATGCCAACAAAACAATGCAACTTGTTCAAAGCTTAACCCAGAAATTGAAAACCATGTTTAATTCGTTATCATGTAATTAATGTATGTGTGTGTGTGGAGATGTAAAAAAAATAGGAATTTAAGAATCTCTTTCTTTATTTTATTACTCTTTTTCTTTCCTTTTACCTGTACTTTTTTTTTTCTAAAAAAAATTAGTTTTTTATCGTTATTCATCTAAAATTGAGTATAACTTTATTTTTTCAATTATGTCTTTGTTTATATCTCGCACTTCGACATTTTACATGTTTGTTACAGAGATCAAATCAGGAAGTTAAAAATAATTTGAAAAGACTGTTAATATTTTTGGAGCGCTTGTTAAGGAATTAAAAGTGAAAAAGCATAGATAAGAAATAGTTGTATTTTTCTACTCATAGTTTCTAATTCATTTATATGATTTTTAATATTTTTTTACTACATCTCTTAGTTTAAGTAAATAAAGGAACTGAAGTATTATAAAAGTATATGCGCCAGTCGTGATATTTTGTCAATTTTGTTTCCATGAATAAGGTAGTAAAAAAGGGAGAGGGAATATGTACTTCTTGAATTTAATCTCATAAATGCTTTCTTTCGAAAAAGAGAGTACGATATAGGCGATAATATTACCGTAAATTTAGTTACCTAAATAATAGTATGATTAGGTTCAAAGAATTAGATGAAATACTTGCAAATTTTAGAGTTTTGGTTAAAATTCATTTATTTTCAGAGACTAATATGATATGTCGTGTATTTTTAGAAAAAAAAATTACGCTTTAATCAATTATATATAGCTTATATATAATATCTTTTTAGGGACAAATACTTACTTCCTCTATAAGTTATCCTCTTACGTCATGCTAAATGGTAATAATAGTTATGAAAATATATATTCATTTTCCTTACTTTTTTTCAACACTCATATTTTATCTAAATTTTAAATAATATTACCTCTTTTTATTTTTAATAAATAACACTTATCTTCTTTTAATGTTTTTTTTTTTAAAAAGAACATTATCTTCCTTATTTTATTTAAAAATATCATATTAAATAAAACTTAATAAAATACTTATTATGATATATTAAAAATATCATTAAAAATTATGTTATTACTGAATTATAACTTATCTTATAAAAAAATAAAAAAATATTATATATGTGTGTGTAATAAAACATTATTTAATATAAATTAAATAAATAGTTATAAAATATAAGATTAAACTTATTAACTTAATATTATACTAACATACAACTCTGATTATTTTATACCTATAAATAAATAATTACGATTCTTACTATTTTAATTATGTTAATAACATAAAATAGGAGAATGTATATTTTAAAATTAGAGCGTTATATTATTTTCTCTTGCTCTAACATTAAAATGTACATGTAATATATTTAATATATATCACAAATATAATAAACACGGAAATATATACAAAATCTAAACCTATAATCCCTAATTTTAAAATAATAAAACATATTGCCTTTTCAAACAAAAATATATATATATATATATATATATATAAGCAAATGATAAATTAATGAAATTTAATTTAATCTTTCGTATAATCAAGTTTGAATATTTTAAATATTATCACACATATGTTTATCAATCACAATCCCAATTTCAATTGAAGTCGTAATAATTGAATATACTCAATTTAACATAACTTTATGACTTTTAAAAAACAACTATTAAATACATTCACTTAACTATCACCTAAATTAAGATAAGAATATATGGAGTTACACAATAGTATGTAGAAACTCATGACAACTTCTTATACTCACAAAATAGCGTAGAACCTTCATAAATTTCTCACTTAATACATAGGTTATTATCACTACTCACATTAATTCAACACATTTAATCCATTGGATACAAACTTTCATAAATAACTATCAAATTAGCTAATCATATTAATTATTATCATACAACTTTCAATCAGGCATATATTATCGTCGTTTCTTATCACATTCAGAACTAAAGATCTTGTAACGTTATAAATACCAAAACATGAAATCATTTACTTAAGATATTAACCACAATTGTTAATTTTAAAAATTCACATTTTTTTCATTATTATATAATCTTTGTAAAACTTAAATATAATATTCAGAATTATATTAGTTGTGATATGTTTGTTCTTAAAAAAACTAATATAATTATCTATAACTTTATGTTGATTAACTTTCCTAATTTAACACTTTTCGAGTCGAACCACACTGTTTTCAGTAATTAAAGAGACCATTCAAAATTTTAATCACAAGAAAGCAGCTAAATTCAACAGCAAATTTGCAGTCTACATACTTAATATATGATTAACACACCTAAATATTGCAGAAACTGTGGACCATGTCATTACTCTGTTAGCATATTCCTAAGCATTTATTTCCAAATTGATCACATTTTAAACTTGGATTTAATACAAAGTGGAGTAGTGAATAAACTGGTGTCATAAATAACCACGGATTTGACATGTTTCTTGAATTGCATGCCCTTCCATTTCAGGCATTAATCTTCGTGAGTTGTATGACGTAATTGCTCAGTCAAGTAGAGACACAAATAAAATCACGTGTGCAAATGAAATTTGCCCATGCAACAATCGTGAATTCGTCAGTTTTCAGTTACCAAAAGGCAAATTAAAGCACAACAACAACCTTAGTTTCCTCGCTATATAAATTGCTCTCGTGGTTAGCTGCTACCTCAAATCACAAAGCACAAATCACAACTCTGACTTGCCATTATTATACTGTGTACCCTCATCTGATCCTTATTAGAAAACATGTCTATCGAAGCTATGGCAATGGCAGGCATGGATTACAAAGAATGTGCCATCTCTTTGGAAAAGTGGAATCCCCTTTGCCCACAGCAACCTCCTTTGTATCTTGTAGCAGAGCACGAGGAATTGGTTAATTTGAATACAGAGATGATGAAAGCAAAGATCCGAGAATGGGCAAAAGCCGTTGCCTCAACTTCCACGGAACAAAGTTTCACAGATGCCACTGCAAACTATAGTTGTATTTCCTCTTAAATATATTGTTATATAGTTCTACGCACGAATTGATAAGATTTTAGGTTAAAATCTCGTCTAAATGAAAAAAAAAAGTCATAATTTTGGAATATGAAGTTTATTACTTATTTTTTACACTTGGAAAACAATAATACCTATGTCTGTTTTTGATCGAACTAACTTCTTATGAAGGGTGATAGTGTGGTACAACATCAAATGTAATGGTCTAAAGTTGTCATCTTCCACCTGACAACTCAATGGCATCTTGGTTAATAATTGAATCTTCTCCCCAGTTCATTCTTCTCTGTAGTCTCTCGTAATCTTGCCTTGTAGCAACCTGAACATGCTGCCATTCTTCCCATCTTTCAGCTAGCCCTTCTCCCTCCAACATTCTTACAACTTCTGACATTGCTGGACGATCCTCCGGCGATGCTTGTGTGCACAGTAATGCAATTTGTACAATCATTTCAACCTCTCCAATTATGTAATTTTTCATCAGGTTGCAGTCCACAATAACATCTAGTCTTTTCTCCCGTTGCAGTTTCTTAACCTATACCAAACAAAGTATGGTAAGAAATGGTAACCAACAGGCATAACAGAATAACAAGCACAAGCACATCTCTTTACAAAATTAGTTAACCTTTTGCTTATCAACATTATAGAATGTAAAACCATGACTTAGAAAACATAGTTCTACTTGCTCCCAGCTTGATAAGCATGCAGAAAGTCCAATTATAATTAGCATATCACACTTGGACTTCACATTGAATCTACCAATTCACAAGTTTAATCTAACGGTAAAAAATAGATGCGTCCAAATTGATTGAGTTAAAACAATTTTAGGTCATTTTTGTGTTCAATAAAAAATCACTTCACCTTTTAGAATAAAAGCGCTCAAACACAAGTTTGCTAAATCAACTTTTTCATATGTTCACCAACTAATTTATATGAGGAATGCACAACTTCCATGCATGTTGACACTAGTAAGAAAAAAACATGATACTAAAATGAGGTTGTCTCACATGGTCAAGCAATAACACGTCATCCTCCTCTTCCAAACGTGAAAAGTCAATTGCACGTTGACCTGTAACAAGTTCCAAAAGCATAATCCCATATCCAAAAATATCAGTCCTTTCTGAAGATTTTCCTGTGGACAAGTATTCTGGAGCAATATGACCCATTGTCCCACGAACTTGAGTTGTCACAGTAGTATTTCGAACATCAACTAATTTTGCCAAACCAAAGTCACCAACAACTGCTTCAAAATCTCCATCTAGTAATATATTAGCTGCCTTCACATCCCTATGAATAATCCTAGGATTACACTGCTCGTGAAGATATTCTAGGCCACGAGCTGTTCCTAAAGCCACTCGTTTTCTAGTAGGCCAATCCAAAACGGGTTCCCCAGGTCTGAGTTCTGCACGAATGTTAAAGCAGATAAATTCTCACTTAAAATGCCAAAATATGAAAGCAAACTTAAAGACAATACAGAGATTCAAGCTACCCTCAAATTAAAATGCTGCCAATCATATGTTAAATTAAATCTAACACTGAATGTGTTAGATTAAACTTTTGATTACTTAATGCAACCACTCATATGTAGGAAATGTTAAAATGGTTTGAATGAGTCATAGCACTCCAATCCCGGTTACAAAGTAAAGTAATTACTAATTATACTCTCCTTTATAGCAGGTCAAAATTAATATTTAGCAGACCATGCAATGTTACTAAATACCTCGTAGACGATGGGCAACACTTAAGTTTTGCATGAAGGGATAAACTAAGAGACGTTCAGTTGGAGTAGTACAAAAACCAATGAGCCGTAACAGGTTCCTATGGACAGCTACACTTATCAACTCAACTTCACGCTGGAAAGCGGCATCACCGGCAGGACTTTCATAATCAGTTAACCTTTTAACAGCAACTTTTGTACCATCGGCTAGAATACCTTTATAAACCTTCCCAAAGCCTCCCTGTCCTAAAATATTTTTCTCGCTGAAGTTGTCTGTAGCTATCTGTAGTTCTTTCCAGGAAAATCTTTTTATTTGACCAAATGTAATTCGGCGATCAACCTCACCTGAAAATACATCAGAAAAAAGATATTAAAATAGCTAGTTAGCAAGAGAAAATTTCAAAAAATGCTAAAATAGATAGTTCATATCAACCTTAGTTTTAAAACTGATATTAAACTATGAAGCTGGACTGTTTCTTTGTTATAATTTTTTTTTTCTTCAGCTCTTGAGTATACATTAACCTTGCCTTGGTCTACTTCTCTTATTTTTCATAATACTTATTTTTATAAAATGAATGTTACACAGTATTTCAACTAGTTGTCACAATTAAAACATTACAAGATAGTTCAACCAGTAAATTCTCCAATCATCTCATAAAGACTGGCAGGGGTATATCCTAATTTGTGGTTATTAGATCCAATGTGCCATAAGTTGTCAGAATACCAAAATGAAGGAAAAGCATAAACAACATATTTGCAACACTAAAATTTGAAGAACTAAGCCTAATCAATAAAAAATAATATTACATTAAGAGACAAATGCTCGAAAATGGAAAAAATATTACTGCAGATAGACAGATGCTACTGACATTCATACTGGATACCAGTATTTTTGACAAGAAAAATGTAATTCCAATGAGTTATATCATAATTCATGACTTCATAGGACTAGATCTACTTGGAACAGAATGTGAAGGCAGTGTCACTAGATCAATAGTTTCTATACAAACAATCTGCACAAACATTGCGAAGACTAAAAAATGAACTCAAACCTGGAACATCTACAAAAATTTCACGCTTGAACCCCTTGTACCAGAAGAACAGCAGACAACCAAGGAAAAGAATAACAACTAAACCCGTAACTATTCCAACTATGAGGCCTACTTTTGTTTTATGCGACGAACCTGTCAAGTGAAGGAAAACTAGTTTTCAGCTTGTTTCCTGTACATGGAGGGGGTGGGAGTAGGAAAACACTTTACAGACCAAAAGAAGGATTAACAAAAGTAACCTTGATCTGCATTATCAGATGTGCAAAGATGATGATAACTCACTCCACAATTCAAATTATTTCCAGTGAAACTGCAATGAGCAATACAGTGAAACAAAATGGAACATAAATAAGTCTAACATCACATGAATTTTAGATACAAAGTTATATTTCTATCCAAGGACACCATAAACATGAAAAGTTTAGATGTGTGACGACACAATAAAGAAAAAGATACTAAATAATTGCATACAAGATATTGGTGAGACATGTAAGAAGGAGGCAATGATGGACAATAAGCTTAGGTTTGAACATGTACAAAGCAAGCCACTAGAATAAGGAAAGTAGACTTCATGAATTAAAAAGGATATGGGAGGAAATTATGGAAAAGGATCTCATGATGAATAATATCACTGAAATTTTGGTTTGTTACAAACTCAATTGTATTGTGGATCTATGTAGCCATTAGCCAACCTCACCTAGTGAGAAAAGGCCATTATTATTGTTTCCTTAACAAGGGTCCTTAGGAAACTGATCGGTATTTGACAATGAAAACTTATATTTCTTTTTAAGTAACAAAAAACTACCACCTTAAACTTCTGCCATTCAATATTATATATCAGGTATATGGAAAGAAGTCAGTCAATCAGAACTCTAAATTAAGTTGGAGAAATTGAATATGTGATGATTACAAATCTTTCAAAGGAAGATCAAAAAGTGGAACCAGAGAAGACGATTACAATCATAGACTACTATTGTAACAGTGTTGAATGAAATTGTAAACATATGTTCTTTAGGACGTATGCATCCACTTTCCTGGTGTTTTATAGCCTTTTAGGTGTAGTCCTTGGGTCAGCAATTATGGTTAAAAAAGGTATTTGAAGAATTTCACATTTCGGTTTTAAGGTATCTTATTCTAATTTACCATACATACTTGTATGTAGGAATGCTGAATAACCGCTCCGGAATCTTCCCACTAAGATCATTTGAATCTAGCATACTGTAAAATAGAAGTTTGAACAATGCATCAGATATCAAATGATAATAAAATGTACTTAACATCAAAATACAAGAAGTATAAAAAAATATTAACATACACATTGATCAAGTTTGGGAGACTGGCAAGTGATTCTGGAATAGTTCCATTAAGATTGTTTTGACTCAAAGTCCTAGTTGAAGACCAAAATTAGACACTTCCGGACATTACAAAAGGAAAATAGATACTAAGACTCCATACTTACAAGAATTGAAGCTTTCTAAGATTACCAAGGGAAGAGGGTATTTCACCAGTTAATTTGTTGTTTTCCAAATCCAATCTGACCAAGCTTGTAAGATTTCCAAATTCTTTTGGTATGTCACCTGTTATGCTATTCCCTTGCAAAGAACTTCACGATGAACGTGTAAGAAAAAAGGTGAAGAATGTGAGTATGATTTAAAACCACAAAAGTCATCGAAAAGCATCATATGGTTCTTGAAAAAATAACCAAAGTATGCATATTTCCGTACACACTACAGATGCTATATGCATGTTTCCATATTCGCTTTCTTGAATTAATAATTACAAAGTAGAAACCCTACTGAATGATTGAATAGTGTACTACAGTTCATCAGATACACCGAAGATAGTACATTCAATAGTAAAAGGTTTTAATGTATCCATGTGATTTCATGAATTCATGCCTCAACACTGAAATGAAACAAACCAAGAACGATGAGGCTAGGAACTCAAATATGGGACAGGGCAGTTCTGTGGATATTTCATATTAAATACTTACAGAGTTGCAAGACTTTTTAGAGATGCTATTCTTGGTGTCAACGATCCCGTGAATCCCATAAATTCTAGTGAACTGCAATGAAGTAATAAATATGAGTATACATTATGAATAAACTATTTAAGAACCAATGAAGTTGAAGCTGTCACAATCTTCTTCAAATTAAATACTCAAAAGAAGAGGAGGGTTAGGAACATACTCTTTCTAACATACACTCTCTTATTAGTTATATTTATTGAAAACTACAAAATTAAAAGAGAGATTGTTAAATAAGATATAAAACCCAAAAAAGTTTGTCATTTTTAATAAATTTCAACCAACAAGAGAGAGTATATTCAGAAAACTATACTAGAGAAAGTGTTCTTAGCATTTCTCTTCAAAGAAAACACAGCCAGTGGAGAATTCCAATACTATAATAAGAATATCTTACACTCGAATAACGTTGTTATTCTGGTCACATTCAACATTGGACCAAGTACAAGGGTCAACTAGATTTTTATTCCAGTTTGTAAGCTGGCTGGGAGAAGCATTCAATGATAACTTCAGCGCATATAGCGCATCTTCTGAAATGAACATAAAAAAATATAAATCTATTAAAGACTGAAAGTCCAAATCCACTCGCAACTTAGACAAAACCAGAAAGACAGGTAAATATAAAATCCATAACATTTCCTACTGCAATATTATAAGATTATAAGATTTTGTCAACGAACATCTTATCTATGTATTCCTCATAAATGATGTGCAAATAGCCAACACAATTCTGTTTCCCTCGGATAAAGTTTCTTTCCAGTAAGCACATGATCCAATTTTCAAAGTTTCATTAATTTCCAAGCACTACTACTAAATAGTTTATTCCGTGGTTGAAAGTTCAATCATTCATATAGAGCATATTTAAATAAATTGAAAAAACCCAATTGATTTTTCTAAAATATATAGGAAAAGGGCAAAATGTTGATAGATCAAAGTGCCACCTGGTCAACCCAAACGAGACATTAGTGCACCAGAAAGGATTATGCAGAAACTAAATCTTAGAGAAGCAGAACAGAAGTACTAGTGAGTTTAAATATGAATGAATCTCATCAAATTTCTATTAAGTTGAAATCCAGAACATGACAGAGACAAGGAAATGAAGAAAATAAAAAACTACAGCTAAATCTTTTACATAGCTTAACGATTAACACTGAATAAGTTTGAGCAGAACAGAAGGTTGAACCTTGTGAATCAAGCCCAGCCAACGCCGAAGAGCAGACACTAGTCAATAGCAAAAGAACAGATGCCAAATCCATTTTTCCACTCTCATCAACCACTCAACCAGTGACAACGTGCATTATGGTCAAGTACAACATCACAAATCTTCATCTCTATAGTGTAGAACAAACAAAACACCCCACTAAGTTGCAATCAGTGAAGATAAACGGGAAATATCATACAAAGATAAAAGGGGTGAAAAAAGAAGAAGCTTGTCAGAAGCACGATGCGATATGGGACGTGTCAAATGACCAACCGTGAATTTTCAACCATTGATGGAAAAAAGCTTAAGTACTAACAGACAGGGGTCAACCACAAAAAGATAGCACAAATGAAACCAGGAACGGAAGTGGAATCATGTCCAAGACAAAAATTAAACATTGTTGGAACCGGTCAAAGTCAATTTTTTTTTTCGCTTTTTTTTGGGAAAATAACTTAAAGGAGTAGCTGTGTGGAAGTGATGAAGCGAAGAGATAAGAGTTGAGTCAAGTTGAAGTATATAAACAAGACATGGAAGACACAACAAGTGTGAACTGAAATAGAAATTAATGAAAAAGGTTTCTAGAAAGGTTTCTGATTAAAATTGTGTGAATTTCATCATAAAAAAAAAAAAAAACTATATATTGATTCAAATTAAAAGTCTTCTTCATTTTGTATTTTATTAAATTAACTTGCTGCAGTGAAGTTATAATAGCAATTTGGGGAAAATTAAAACTAATAAATTAATGGAAGGAGGATAAAATGAAAAGGGGAACAAAATAAAGAAAACCCTAGATATTATACTGGGTGTAGGATAAAGCAATCCAATGTGCTCTCCACTAGTCGGTAGTACTTTGAAAATAAAGACCAATCATTGTCTTTCCATCACTATCATTGTCGCCCAATTTATGTCAAGGGCTAATCTTTTCTTTTTTGGATAAATAATATTTAATTGGATGGAAAACAAAGAGAAAATAAAATATTGATATAAGGACTTTTCTTTTTATTTTGAAGATAGAATGGAAATAGAAGAAAAGTTAACTCGAAGAGATAAAGAAAAAAAAAATTTCCTTTTAACTCTTTAATTATAAATTTTCTTTTCTCTGGCACTTTCTTTTCATAAATGTTTGATATAATAAAAAAAAACATTTGATTTAATTTCTTTAAACATAAATAACTTTCTAAGATTTTGTGTTGGTAGTTTTACGAGTTAGTTTGAGCTGTAACTTAATATAGGTGCATTAAGAATGTAACTTTTGTGTGAGATAATTTTCGTTTTCATAACAAAGGCTAAAAGTGAAATATATCTAAACTAAAAGTCCAAAATGATAACTTCTAAATTTGTAATATTGAAAACTAGTTTAACCCATATTTAAGATACCACACAAGTATGAAGTATAATTTAACTAAGAATTTAAGTATTTATTTCTTATGGGTATAAAAATGTTTATACATCCACCGATCAAAAAATTATCCTTATGACGAGTTTTAATTATTACAAAATTTAATAAGGTATCTTACATAAAAAAAAATTATGATGTTAGTATATTTAAATTATTATCCTGAGTAGTTTGACTCAAATTAGTTGCTAATTTTTTTCTAAATGATCTTTTGTTATGTAAAATTTATATTTTAAAATGTACATATATCTATATAGTTGAAGTGAAAACAATTCATCCTTATTGATATTTTAAACTTGACAGAACCCAATGCTTTATCACTACAACACCTCCACTATTTTATTTTCTCTTTTTTGTGTTAGGTTTTACATTGCTCGCAGAGAATTTTTTTGTGTCAACATGTGAATAAAACTTCTAGATTAAGGGGAATCACCGTATTTTTATCTTCGTACATGTTAACTTAATCTTCTCTTCAACTAATTACTTGAAACAAAACAAATATACTAACAAAATATATGCTAATAAAAAAATAAAAAATTACTTCAACCAAAAAAAGTGGAATTAACCTTACCTGCAATCCGTTAATCTCTTCTTATTGTAAACAATTAATGCTCTTACTATTTGATACTTCAATGGGCATTTCCAGTGCTCCATTAATTTGCTTATTCAAATATTATAAATTTAATGCGAGTTTAAGTTAAGTGTTTAATTTGTATCTGATGCAAGAGTTTTGTTGAATAAACTTTTCTTACAAATGTTATGTAGTCAATGATTGAGTTAAAAATCTACAAGAAGTGAAAAAAAAAAAAAAACATTTTTCTCTTTTACACAACTTCAGTGATGCTGATATTTTTCTCCTTCCTCTTTGAAAGTGAAAATATAGTTATTTCTCTTAGACTCTTATATGGAAAAAGGTAAGAAAAAATTACAAACTAGTGTGTCAATCTTTAGCACCTAATTCTTTTAAACATCAAGTTAGTATTTGTTAGGTTTCGATCCGTATCATAATTTTATATTTATCCACTTTATTTTTCTCATGTATTTGTGGAAGGTAAAAAATAACTTTTGTACTAAGATGCATTTGACTATTGTTTCTAGCTAAAAGATATTCAGAGAGCTTGAGATAGAAGTATACTTTATATTGATGATATAGAGATATAATTATATATTTAGAAATAGTTAATATTCGTCACCTGTTTTTAGAAACAATGAGATAATTTTTTGTCAAAGAAAATGAAACAAAATAAAATTTCTTATCTTAATGTTGAATGTGGAGACTGTAAAAAAAATGGTTTTGTGGCTTTGGCCCCTTGGATTAGGTATTTTCCAAAAGTCAAAAAGAAAAAACTAGTGTCCTAGTCCTCCTGCCCTGTGTGCCATTTTTATAATCAGTGATGTAACAGCATAATCATTCTATTTGTTTTTTAATTATGCCATTAGTGCGGCATATTAGAAGTGTTTAAGTTTTCTTTTACATAATTTCAACATCTCAGTCATTGTTTTCAATAAAAAATCTGTAACATGAAAATGATGTATGTAACTTGTTTCGATATTAAATAAGGAGCGACATTAATAAAAATTAATATACAGTTATGGTTATCAAGAAAGATGATTTCTTTTCTTAGTAGATGTATTTAGTCTAAGAATGAGGTCTTTTAACTCTGAGTTAAAACTTCCATTTCCTAAATTTTATCTATTTTGGTGTGGGTGTTTTGAAAATTTGAGTATTCATACATAAGAAAATTGTAATTGTAATTGAGATAAATCCTGGACTCTAAGTGAGATATACGTGAATGAACTCTTGTGAAATTAATTATATCTTTTATGGTGGAGGGTGGCTTTGAGTAAAAAATAAAAAATAATATATATATATATATATTATTTATATATATACTCAAACATTTAAGTTTGTTGTGTAAATTGAATATTGGAAAGTTAAAGTTATATTGATGGATTGATTTGTACATGTAATTACATTGATAAGAACAAACAAGGGTTACACAATCGTTGGTTGAATATATTGTGATTGTTTTGTAATAATTTATCGTTAATATATAAATTTTGTATTGTGTTGTTAACCTAACCGAGTCTTTGATAATTGAATTTAAAAGAAGATATTTTAAAATTAAGGTAGAAGTGTTAATAGTTAAATGAAAAAATATATTAGTTAAATTAGTTATTAAATTAGATGTATAATTTAGGTGATCTTAATATAACTTGATTGAGCTTTAAACAGTGACATTTAATATTATGATAGAATATTACGATATTTAAAAATATTATGTTCGAACATTTGTCTGATAGTTTAATGGATGAAGGTTTATTTTTTTCTTTTTCTAAGTTATATTTTATAGTCTGGGCGATAAAGAATCCAAAACAATTATATATCATTTACACAATTATCACTTAACATTATTCAAATAACGAAATTTATCACTCAAACATCAATTTATATTTTTAAAGAGGAAGCGTCAGAGTATTAGTTCTCTCTCAATTGAAGACGCAACAATGTTTTACTTGAACTATATTTCTTTGTTTAAATAACTTTTAGCTGTTTTAAATATTTATTTTAATATGCTAAGTGTTGAGTTATATGTTTGTAATGTATGGATGTAACTAATGTGTTTAAATTAAATATGTGATTATTGAATTAGAAGAGAGGTATCGAATATCTTGATGTATTTTAACCTAGTTTGTTTTGTAGTATTTGGTATTATAACCCATTAATAAAATAAAACATTTTAACTTCATTAATAGTTTAAATATAATGTAATGAGAGATTAAATGATGTTTTTATAATGAATTATCTTAACTTTATTAAACTATCATAAAAGTTAGTAGACTTGATGAATATATGTATTATGAAAGATGTTGTAATTTCTTGATATTTTTTAGATAAATAATAAATTTAATGATAGATGTTCTTAGATCCTTGCTTTGGCAAATGATGGATATTTTGGTATTATCTATCTTAGACTTTTGTAGAGGTAATAATTATCATTTATTTATATTAATAGTATTTAGATGATATTATTTTGTGATATTTCATTAACTTATCATTGTATATAATTTTGTCCTACGATACTTATTATAATGTGTGAAATTACATGTAATTTGGGAAGAACATCCAAAAGTCATATATAAGTCATGTATAGAATGTAATAAAGGTTTTTATTTAAAAAATAATATACTTAAATTATTTTTATATTTTGTAAATTTGATATTTTTCTAGGCATCCCATTCTCTAAGCATCAACCTCTAGTCCTTTCATTTCCTCAGTTTCCGCAAACTGTTTTTCAAATTCCAAAAAGTATTATTATGTGAATATCTCAAACATGGGATCTCAAACCAGCATTGTTTACACGCAGGTGATGTGTACCAAGTCTCGGTTCTGACAATAAGATTTTTAAATCTGCAGCCTATGCAAACTATATGGGGAGAGCAGGACCAGGTGTTCCCACTGGAATTAGCTCACAGACTGAAGAGGTAAATTTTTAGAAATTCAAGTTCATTAAAGTCTTCCAAAATGGGAAGAGCCATTTGTTACTAAAAAATAAAAAAAATCCGACCTGCCGGATTCGAACCAGCGACCTAAGGATTTCAGCTAGGCAATACCCACTACAGTCCTCCGCTCTACCAACTGAGCTAAGGTCGGTTTTTGAACTGGATGCTTCCATAAACATAAACATACTATATTGTTTATTTGAAGTGAACACTGAATTTGAGTGGAACTATGCCACTGTTCTATATAATTACAACTATGCGAGTTTGTAATGTAATTTGCTACGTGTTCCATTTCGAAAACAATACCTAAATATACCATAATCTAATCTATTTTTTTGGCTTTAATAGTTCTACAATTTAATCAACATCTATCTTTACTCTGACTTTGAATAAATAAATAACATATTTGTATTAAAATTTTTCTTACAATAGAGATAAAAATATATTATTTTTCAATAAGCCATTACAGTATACATTACCCATAAATACCGTAATCACAATTATCACTATGATTATATTACTTTCATGTTGTGATTATTAATAACATCATATACATTATTATTATTGATTATTTTAACGATTACTTTCCTTGTGAAATCATACCTGTTTCTCTAGCTCAAAAAAGAAAATTAAACCTACACTTAGGACAGTTGTTATCAATCCCAGATATGCTTCAAGCCAAACACATTTAAAGTGTTTTTAACCAATTTAAACGGTATCGACATTTTGTAATGGTAAGAAATATATATTTTTTTCATCAAATGAAAGACCTAATTTACTTAGGACTAATTGAAGACATATTCTTCTTACAATTTGATTATATGAAAACTTAAAAAATAAAATAAAAAAGAAAGAAAAAGTTAGGTAGGTTCCAAAGCAACAGACACAAAGTTACTAAAGTTAATAAAATACAGTATGATTGATCTCCCTTACTAATTAATATCTTGACTTATTATAATCCGTTGTCATTAATGCATGAATTTACTGTATCCCTTGGCAATATTGGCCATCCTTTCTTTCTCATGATTGACAAATATTGAGGATAAGAAAGTAAATAAGAAATGAAAGAAAACATAAAAGGAAAAAAATTGGAAAATGTGCTTATATTTCCATCCCTTGCCCATTGTGTGTGTATATACATTCAATACTATACCATAAAAAAATTAAGAAGCTATATAAAAATAACATATAATTTTTTAAAAATTAAAATTTACCCTAAAAAATAGATAAAATTAATTTAACTTTAATATAAAGATCTCATTGTAAAAAAATGTATCTAAGCATTTAAAAAATGAACCCAACCCAATAGAATGGCATTAGGGTTCTAGAAGGAGCGAAGTAAGAGAGGCCAACGTTGTTGCTAAAAGAAAATAAAAGGTTAAAGGAAACTGAACCACGAGGGAGGTTTTGTGTCATCCTTTAGAACAGAGCAAATAAGAGTGTTCCATTTCCAACACTGCATCCTCATCCTCCCACTCCTTCCCACTATCCTCTTCTCTCCGCTAAAATCCTCAACAGCGTACGATAGCGGCAGCGGCTAAGGTTAAGCGTCTCAGGTTTCTCTTCCTTTTCCATTGTTGTCGTGTCGCAGAATTGTCACATAAAACATGTTTTTATTCATCCCTCTGTTCTAGATTGGAGTATTATTGTCATTTCTGCTTCTTGTTTTAATTTCTCACCACAAACGAACCTGTTTTTAAGCCACTAATTCCTTCTCATCCCTTTGTGCACGTCAAATTTCAAGTGTTATCTACGGTGTATGTTTTTCTTCATTATTTTCGTTTATGCTATATTCATTATTGAATTCGACTAGCTCGCAATTCGTTTTCTTCACTTAAGTATTAACAAATTGCTTTTTGCTTCTTCATTTTATTATCTGTCTATTTATTTATTTTGTTTGTTTGTTTGTTTGTTTTATTGCTAGCAGAATTTCATGGAGAATTTTTTGTATTTATTGGCAGATTGTCTTGGTGAAAATATATTAGATGGCCATTTCACCTTTTGCTAGTACAACAGCTACTCGATGGGGAATTCGTCCTCAGATTTTTGCGGGATCGACTGGGATGGGGAAGATTGCATCATTCAAGAACAAGTTAGTCCTGCTATTTAATATTTTTTCACTAATCTTGTTGGCTTGTTGCACTTGCATATCTAAAGGAGCTAAATTACTTTTAGTATAGTTTTTATCTATTTCATATCCATGATATATGGCCATGAGCTGGGTATAAAATGTGAGTTTTTACAGCAAGTGTCAATAATAGTAGTTTTATTGTTTGGATTTGGATATAAAGGGCAGCACTATTTTTCTATTGTACCCGTCACTGAATAATAAATTTTGGAAATGGCTTTCCCAATGGGTACACACGATATTTTCATCATCATTCTCTGAGTTGGAGAGTGTAATTAAATGAGGTCAATTTCCTTGCAGTGTTTCAAGCAAGTTAAGCTTCATGGCTGCCCCAAATTCAAGCTTCTTTTCTGGAGATTCCTCGCGTGCACTTTTTGACAAAGGTTCTTTGCAAAATTTGCATGGTCGCAGGGGATCAAGGTTGATAGTTAGAGCAGATGCCGTAAGTTTTAAGTACTCATGTATTTCTAAGCAACTATGATTTCCTTGAATTTTTCTATGTAATTTACCTTTTGAAAGCGTGTCTCCTTAACTTATGGAACACTCATGAACATTCTATATATTGACTCATTGTGTATTGTGTGCCTATGTGCAGGATTACTATTCTATCCTTGGGGTCTCAAAAAATTCTAGTAAATCTGAAATTAAGAGCGGTATTTTTTCTGTGGTCCTTTCCTTTTCAGACTGATATACTTATGCCTCTATCATTAATTGATATATTCAAATATATTGTTTTAATTTACTTAATGAAGGGCGAATTTTTAGTGAAGCAATGTAAAGGAAAATCAATTACCCCCATAGGATCAATACATGGACTAATGATGATTATCTCTTTCCATATAAATATTGCTGCATACTCAAAATGGTTTGCGTATAATACTTGTCTTGTGAAGCATACAGGATAAGTACTGAAATTGAAATCTAAACTTAAGGGTCTGTTTGTGGTGGTCGAGTGTTAATTTTTATATGCAAATTTCAAAACAAAACATGTTTGACTGAAATGGAGCTAAAATAGTTTATTACTCTTTCAAAATATTTTTACATCAAATTTTAAAACATAAAAGGATTTGTGATTTCATTTTAGTTTTAAAAAGCATCTTTGATAGCCACTGGGACCCTGATAACTATACAGCCCATAAGACAAAGCTCAAATGGATTACTAAGGGGCCTGATCACTTGAAGGGCTTTATTTAGCTGAAATGGAATGTATGAGCTGTCACTTGATGGATTCAGTTCTAACTGCCATCATGTCTATCCCATTCTGTAGATTATACATATTCTGTTCCTTCAAATGCGTTCAGCCAATGATTGACTGATGCAAACAGTTTAAATACCGGCTATCATGAATGAAAGTAGGCTGATCTCTATAAAAGGAATTTATGCTTCATGGTTAGACTTGAGTGCTTATTTTTGCGGCTGGCTGTGTATTGTGCGTTTCTCCAAATAATAAAACGGGGCTTAGCTTTCCAAACTCTACCATCAAAAAATTTTAAAGTTAGTTGCTTTTTTATTTCTTTTATCGCTCTTTGGTGTTGATGGGGGAATGAGGCTGTTGTACTAATAGACAAATGTCAACCGTAACTCTGGTATAAGAGTCTCTTAGAAAATTTCCATCCAAAGCATAGCATTCAGACCATACATCTTTTTCTTTTTATTTCTATGTAATGTAGGACTGATTGGCAGAAGTTTAAAATTAGGGAAGGGAAGCATCAATGATAGGATAGTGGTAGATGGTAGTGATTTAGAAGTTCTTACTAGCCAGTTATGGCATATGATTTACTTGAATGTGAACAATTTTTGCGTGTTGATTCTCTCTACTTTGGACATTTCAGCTTATCGGAAGCTCGCCAGGAGTTATCATCCTGATGTGAACAAGTGAGTTCCTTTTACTTATTTCATTCATATTGAACACTGCTTGGTTTCTAATACCCTTTGCTTGCCTTGTTCCTCACTCTTTCTTTTTTCTTTTCAAATTTTAAATGCTTTTGTTGACTCTTGGTATGAACAAAGCGGTTTGGGTGTCTTTGATAAAGCCCATGACTTGTTCTTTTAAAAGTTTATGTTATTTGCATATTTCCTGAATTGGTTTTTGGATAAAGTTTTTGGCCAAGAACCTCTTCACATCTTAAGTCAAATTTACTAGTTGCATAGTCTTTTGTTGTCTTCGTGCTTATTTGGTTAATGTTGCTTGAACTATTATGGATGTTTGCTTTCTGCTGCAGAGAACCTGATGCAGAAAAGAAATTTAAAGAAATTAGTAATGCATATGAGGTAAAACTGCAGCTTGTTGAACACAACTAACTCTTATGCATGTCTTCTCATAATTGATCTTCTGTAATTCAATTTTTTTTGCAGGTCTTGTCAGATGATGAGAAAAGGTCCATATATGACACATATGGAGAGGCTGGTCTTAAAGGTTCTGGAATGGGCATGGGGGTAAGTTATCTCTAAAAACAATTAGGAATTTGACTTTGTTATCATATATTCCTGTTTCTCGACTTGCCACCTTTGTAATTTCAGGATTTCAGCAATCCTTTTGACCTGTTTGAGACACTATTTGAGGGCATGGGTGGCATGGGGGGCATGGGGGGCAGCAGAGGTTCTTGGAATGGAGCAATTGAGGGTGAAGATGTGTATTACAGCCTTGTTTTGAACTTCAAAGAAGCTGTTTTTGGGGTGGAAAAGGAGATTGAGATTCGGCGATTAGAGAACTGTGGAACTTGCAATGGTTCAGGGGCTAAACCAGGGACCAAATCATCCAAGTGTAGCACTTGTGGTGGTCAGGGTCGGGTTGTTCAATCGACAAGGACTCCATTAGGAATCTTTCAGCAGTCTATGACTTGCTCTTCTTGCAATGGAACTGGAGAAATTTTAACACCTTGCAATACATGTTCTGGGGAAGGTCGAGTGAGGAAGACAAAGAGGATAAGTATCAAGGTTCCTGCTGGTGTGGATTCTGGCAGCCGCTTAAGGGTCCGAAATGAAGGTAATGCTGGAAGGCGTGGGGGTCCTTCTGGTGACCTATTTGTTGTTCTTGAAGTTATCCCGGATCCTGTGCTTAAAAGGGATGACACAAACATTTTATACACATGTAAGATATCTTATATTGATGCAATCTTGGGGACCACAGTTAAGGTTCCTACTGTAGATGGCATGGTGGATTTAAAAATCCCAGCTGGGACTCAACCAAGCTCAACACTTGTTATGGCTAAGAAAGGTGTTCCCTTTCTGAACAAAAAGAATATGAGGGGTGATCAATTGGTTAGGGTGCAAGTTGAAATCCCCAAAAAACTGAGCAAAGATGAGAGAAAACTTATTGAGGAACTTGCCGATTTAAGCAAAGGGAAGACTGCTGCCACCAGTGGTAGGAGATAACTTGTTCAGGAACCTATATGCCTTTGTATTTGTAGTCCATTTTCCTTTTTATGGATGCTTCGTTCTTGGCCTTGACACAAAACACAGGGCAGCTATTCATTTAAAACTGTGGTATGGGTGAGCATATGTGGTAGGTGTAGGTTGCTAGTAATTTTATTTTATATAGGCAGATACGAAGAACAGAAGAAACTAGATATCTTTCTTTTTCTTTGGAACTTGTATGCCTTTTGCAATTTTGTTTCACGGGGTGAGGGGGTTGAAGGACTATGGCTTAGGTGCAATTTCTTAGTTTTCTTAAATGTTGCTTTTAGACAAAAATGAAAATACATATTATATTTAATTTTACAAAGCCAAAAAAATTTATTGTTACATATTTAGTTTGCTACAATTAAAGTATGCTGTTGTCAGTTGCTGTTCTAGTAGCACTTTCATTGTTGATACATATAGAATCTTGCTAAACTCACGGTGCAGATAGATGTCATATTGATAGTGGTGGTGTTTACACAATGGTTCATTTCATATCAAAATTAAGTTAGGTTTAATTATTGAATAAATCATTACTTTTTTTAAAACTTATGTATTTAAAAAGATTAGATTTTAAGATTTAGCCAAATAATAATAATAATATAGAAACTTATAATTACTATTTTTATTGATTGTAAGTTAACCTACACAGTTCTTAAAATCTTTGAATCCTCTAGGGATATTGAAATTGCTATACTTTAGAAATTTTCATACCTATTTAAAAGTTATATTATTAAGTAGGCTTTTAATTAAAAATAAAACCTTCAAAATAATGGGGTGAGAGAGGCTCGAACTCTCGACCTCAGGATCACTCAGAAGCTATGAGACCTACGCGCTAGCCAACTGCGCCACCACCCCTTTTGTTATTATAAACTATTTCAAATCTTATAAAATTTTCAGTGACATAAGAGATTAGTGGTGGAATCACTCGAATCCATGTTGATCAGAAGAATGAAGCTAGCTAATATTATAATCCTATTTGTTTAATATATGCTACAAACAATAACCCAAACCCTAATTCGTGAATTTGGGAGAGAGCATCCCTTTAACCTAGCCAAATAAAACGAATACTTTTCTAAAACAAAATATTGTCCACATGAAAATCAATCATCAACTCGTCAACACGTCTGCAATTTATCTAATCCATTTAAGTGATTAATAATTAATAGGAATTACAAAAAAAAAAAAATATAAAACAGGAACCCACTTCATATTTGATTCTTATAAAAGGGATACAACGCAAACTTATATAATTCTAATAAATGGATAGGTAAAATATATTCGAAGACAATGATTAGTCTAATAATATGATATAGAGAAGCAAATACAACCCCAGGTAAATAGAATGCTCGGCTATACGGAGCTTAAAAATTCATTGATGAAAAATGGGCAACATCTTATTAAGGGTGGAGTAAACAAAACGATAATAATAAAAGAAAGTGGTATATAATTAATTAACGTCATGAAAAAAAAAAGAGTGAAAATAGAGCGGAAATGAGAAAATGAATATGTATTAATAACTCAATTATTCCTCACTAGAAGTTATTAGACTGGAGAAACCGCAAGTAATAGCCTAGAAAGAATATCATATCTCAGTCGGGAGCACAAAGTATAAAAGTCTTTTTGAAAAATATGCAATTAAGTTAATTTAAATTGTGGACGAAACTGTTCATATTCGCAGAAAGCAAAACAAGGAAGAAACGAAGAACAAAATATCCAAATGAATATTCTTCCCTAATGCTATATTTCTTTTCATCCTCGTGTCTGTACAACAAAATTTTGGATATACCCTACAAACAATTTCCAAAAATAGGTACGGCTAAGCTAATTATTCATTCTACAAAATTGTGAGACTTCCTCTTTTTTTACAAGTTTGTAACCACCTTCACCCATCATCAAAATTATACTCCTAAAGCCCAAATTTATGAATAAAATTCCAAACTTACCCAAAATGTTTATACCGGTAAACACTGCGTAAGAACCTTTATAAGATGGCATCTCTCATCTCAATGTTTAGCAAACATGATATTATCTTCAGGAGTACCTCTCTTGGCTAATGCTAAGATCAGGGATTTTACGAAAACATTCAGTGCCAAAGTGCAGATATATAGACCTTTCAATCAATGCATCCATCTCCCCATTTTTATTGTCATAATCTTTCTCTTTTTGTTAGCACGATTCTTAGCAGAAATTCTCAACTTCCGTTTGGCATTTCGCATCGGATTGATAACGGCCATGAGCTTTTCTTCTTGTCTCCTCTTATTTCTTTTCAACTTAAGGTTCTTCCTGATAAGGTTGTAAACTTGCACAAAGTTGTGAGTTCCCATGATATTCTCTAGTTTTCTACATGTGTCTTCTGCCAACTTCTTGACATTCTCTGGTATAAAATAAACATGCACATTAATATGTCGAAAAGCATCAACAAATGGGAGAACAAAATTGATTAACAGAAAATATTAGAGGGCTTGGTAAAACAGGGAAAAGGTAAACAGTAACAATTAACAAAATAATGGAACATTAGGCATTTCACCCCATCACCAAAACAAGTATGGAATGAGAGAGAAATAAAAAATATATAGGTCAAAAATCTTGAAAAAGATATGGATGGGTCAGAATCTCCCTCTCGTGATAAACTAATTCTACACAACACTTCAGTAAGATGGCTACCTATCACAAACTAGGAGTTTATCTACTCTGTACTGTACAGAAAAATACGAGAGGAAACAGGCAAATTTAGGCTGATTAATACTTTTCCTAGTTGGAAAAACTAACCAGTTACAACTTTTCCGGCAAATCCTTCACAAACTTTGTATAGAGGTAACAAGATCACGTGTGCATAGTGTAGGCAGTCATCTTGACTAATCTGTGCCATAATATTCCCGAAACTGTTGAAGACTATTCCCATCTGCGTCCAGCAAGCAAAATAGAATATAATATTAATCACAGGCACATTGAACAAAAGACCATGCATAGAGCTTGTGTACCAACCTGAATATCATCCATCTGAAGGGCAATCTTCCCCATTTTCCTGAGCAATAATGAGACCAATGCACGTTGAGCACTGTCAACATTCAGCTGATTGCTGGGTTCACATATAGAAGCAGTAGATGAGGACATGAACATGCTTCTTCCTTTTCTTGAATCAAGTAAGTCAAATGTTTTAAGAAACTGATCCTTTTCTAGTTGCGAAATAGTGGACCAGAATGCAGGGGGATCTATACATGCACTTTGCCCCATCAAAGAATGGACACCACAGATAGCAAAGACAATATTCTGGGTCATCAGGCTGCTGTCAGAATCATTTATGAGCGGCATTTTTAGTTGGCAGCAAAGAGAAGTAGCTATTAAAAATAGTCTACTTGGACTCATAATAAAATAACTTCTTAAGGAGCTGCCATGATTTTCTCTGCTAGCATCTGTTACATGTGCAAAGTAGTGGGCTATGAGGCGAACTGATCTGTTTCGTATCCATGAATGTGGGTGCAACAGCATTTCACAGATTGCTTCCCATATATCCTGAAATGTCTGCATAATATATTACATGTTAGTGTGCTTGTAGTAAACAAGAGTGTGAAGTCAAATGGTAAAGTTGTGATTGTTCCAACATCAGCGCTTGTAAGATCAGAAAAAGACTGCCTAAACTATTTAGTACGGAGCTATGAACCACAGCAGAAACCATTTAGATATAAAATTTTCAAGTTAACTGATTCGTAATATTGCTAGATCATCATAAAGCTATTATTGAGCTTCCACCCAGCAGTGAGTTTATTTGAGATCTATTACAAGACATTCTCAATTAGTTACAGGAAGCCCACATGTAACTAACTATTCAATTTCCCACTAAGCTTATTGTGCCCTTTTCATGCTTTTCCTAGCCAGAGCCTAAAGCCCTCAAACTGTGTCAAAGTCCTCCATCCAGTAATTTCTGCCAGTCCACCCCTATCTATCACATTGCATCATAAGCATCTAAAAATATCTCGTAGTAAACGAACATGTTCTAAGCAGCACATTTATACACGCCTATATCTGAAACCAAATATATCTAACAGACACAGATTTACCTCAAGATACTCCGCAAAGCATAAATCACCGAACTGATTAATCATCTTCTCTAACATAACAAGAGAATAGTAGGCCTCCTTCCAAAGAGGAATGGCAGATTCAGCTAAAAAGCCCTCTTGCCTGCTGGTAACTGCATCTATGGCAGACTTAAAGATGTGTTTAGTCACAGGCAAGATACAATTGATATGTTCATGAAATCCTTTCTTTTTTACTTCAATCAGCAGCCCCAGAACCTGTGTTAGCAATTTCAGAGGTCAATAAAATGCAGACAGGAAAAATTAAAAATGTTCTACACCAGAAAATTTTTTATGTTTAATGTCAAGCACAAAAAGATAATTAAATAAAACAGAATAGGTCGGTTCTTGACTTTTCTGGTGATTACTAAAGCAAGTCCTTTTTCCAGTTTCTTACTTTGTGGAGAAAGATTCCTCTGACAAAATGGATAACCAGAGCTATCTAAATCCTACGACCAAGAACTTCATTTAAACAGTAGTTCTGAACAAAGATGAAAACAAATGATTACTATTCATACACTACACAACTTTCTTCAATAAAGTGCATTAGGTGTGATTCTTCTAGTAAAGAGTGGTCGTTAATGTAATGCTCAGCAACCATTGTCATTAAGAATTTTTTGGTAACTGCTAGGTGTCTCATCCGTGTTAAGAGGCATTTCTTTCCATCAAAGATGTGATAATAAAGAAATAAACTTTTTATGCCAACATGGCAACTATACTGTTTTTTGGAGTATATTTGATCATAAAGAAATGCTTGTATTTCCAAAAGTTCTTCCTATCCACGTTTATGCTACAATAAGAATGTCTTTTGTTGCTTTATGGTAAAGTTTCGCTCAACTGCTTCTTTCGTGTTTGTTCTTTTGCAAAGCTCTTTTAAATATCTCCGTAATTTTCCCTTTGATAAAATTTCTTTTTCCATCATAGAAAAAAATGTATATTGAAGTGGATTTTCACTGGTAGAGATTTGATAGCTGTATACAGTATGGTGATGACAAAAATATCTAACATTACATAATCCATACAACAGCTTAAAATAGTGAACACATCTTTATTATCTTCAAAGACCCAAAAGTATATAACATCCATTCAAACCCTCCTTAAGGGGAAACAAATACTAGAGCTAAAGAAATGTAAACCGTACAAGGTATCCTCATTTGCTATTTGAAAGGACAAAATGCAACCAATTCCATTCCTACTATGACAGAGATAATAAGAACCTAACACCTAAGCACTTCCCATTCCCATGCCCCCTCAATCATTTGATATCATCCTTCTTTCATCTCTTGTAGCAAAATCAATAATAATTCTTCAATAATAAAGATTCTTTAAAAAGAGAAATCAAAGCAAAACTATTTCATTTATCGTATGACAGTAAATAGAAAATAGGATTTTTAACAATTCCAATTTCTAAAAATTTCTATAAGCAGAAGCAACAGGAATAAGAATAGTTAATATTAACTGGTACGTTATATATCCATATTAGGAAAACAACTAAATACCTTCAAAAACTTTATTATAAAGCTTGTTTTTTCATTCAGTCTTTAACCTCTCTAATGACTTTAAATGCTTCAAATAAAACTTCACCTCGTAACATCATGTTTTAGATAAGTTTCAAGATGTTTGCAAATTATAACATAAAACTAGGGAAGTAAAAATTACCATAAAACCCTTGGACCAAAAATAACATAGGAATTTAACTACAAAGGGCGTCATATAAGCATGGTATAGTAAGACCATGATACATTACAAGAACACCCGAAACAAATATCCATATATTGAGACAACGTAGTATTTAAGTTTATGCTTCCTAATAAATTTACGATTTACAAGACATTTTAGAGAACATTACCTGGGCAGCTGCACCCCATAGTTGTTGCTTGCCTCCCAAATACCAAGAAAGAGCAAAGTCAAGAATAGATTTAAGTGAATTAGGACTGACAGAACTAACAAGCTTCTTTATAGCAGTTCCACTCATAGAACGAACAATATTATCATCATCATTGGCTAAGCAAGCTACCAAATGGACAAATAATATATTAGATTGTTCATCCAAAACACTTCTTGGAAATTTGACAATAATAGCATGAATCATTTCAAGAACAGATTCCCTTCCAGTTGAATGCTCATACCTACAAAGGATTAAAATATCAACAAGGTTAAAATCAATATTTAAAAGAAAACGAAAATATAATATTAATAACCAAAAAAAATACTAGCTGAAACACTTGCTTCAAATTTGAGAGCAGGAAATCCAGATGTTGTTGCAAGCGTTTCTCCGAAAGTCTATAATCAAGCAGAAATTGCAACAGAATTTTACTGCATTTTTTGCGGATTGGTTCCATTTGACTTGTCACCATCAATTCAGCAACCCTAGTAACAAGATCATATATTTCAGGCACCACCAGCTTGCGGCTGACAATACCCTTTAGGAGTGATAGGGCTATCAATGACGGATTTTTTTCAAGATCAAGAAATATAGGAAGATGAAGTAATGAATTTATTTGATCTGAGGTGAGAGAAATTTTGGTGTTCCTCAAAAGCACAGACAGCAAAGTCAAACATGACTGCATTAAAGGACTGCCAGAGCTCACCGAACCCTGGGCAATATCCAACAGAGAAGCCTTTACTCTCTCAGCATGTTGTTGAAGGGATGGCAAAGGCAACTTTACCAATATAGCAAGGCATCCAAGGGAAGTAGACAGGATATCTTCATACTTAGAAGACAAACCATCACATAAAAGTTTGACGAAAGGGTCTAATAAGGATAAAGTATTCTCATCCTTTACATCCTGTTTCATACTCTTCATACGTTTGTGAAATATTCTGAGACCAAACACTGTAATAAGATGTGAACACAACAAGCCCTTAGCAACAACATGGCCTTTAGAAATTCTTTTTGTTTTAACATGGCTATCTTTGTCTTCCAATTTCAACAACTTATTTTCATGCCAACTGATTTCGTCTTTTAGTCCATCTTCAACAATGCCATAAATGAAGATAAACAGATCAGTCTGATCTACAGAGGGATTACTTTCAATTCCAGTAGCCAAATGATGCAACATATTTTCCAATTTTCCTTTTACATTTGGTGTGATATGCTTCTGCAAATGAGAAGTCACAGGTGCAAGGAGCTTCAGGGCATAGCTTTTGAATGTTACATTTTGGGCCACCAATTTCAAGCTTTCAAATGACTTTTTTCTCCTTGTTTCTTTCATTTTTGAAGCTATCTTTTCCACCTCCTTTTGCTCGGCAACTTCTCCAAGAATGTCATTCTCTATCACTGAAAGCAGATCCTCCAAACAGTAATCTATCTTTCCAACAACTGGAGTTGAAAGACACTTGGACAAAATAAAATTGAGCGTATATCCCAAGACATGAAGTTCGTATCCTCGCTTCAAGGTAGATTGCAAAACCTTGACAATGAATTGCAAGTATTCCAATCCAAGTTCTTTCAAACAAGTAGCCAATGCAGACCTAGCTTCATCACGGATGCTTTCTAGATGGCTCTTCAAGAAGTTTGCTATTCTATGAACAATTGTTGGAAGATACAAGTCCATCACATCTCCAGGAAGTAATTTAAGTAGCTTCAGTGCAGCAAGACTGATATTTACATTGACCTTTTCAGATTCAGAATCCAGTAACTTTTGAATCTTGGGAAGCACAATTTTATATAGGCATGTTTGTATCTCTTTGCTCACATCAGTATCCGTCATCTCTACGTCAGAAACCCCATCCAATGATTCCTTAGGTTCTTTTTTATAAGGATGTTCACAAAAGTGAAATTTGTCCAAAATACAGCAAATTAGACGTATAAAGAGTTTCTGTTTATCTGGAGTACTGGATGCACCTCGAAAACATCTGATCAATAATGTATAGTATGATTTCCATCCCATCTGACCAGCTACAGAAGCAATGGTCTCCATGCATGCATTTTTCATATGCTCTGCCTTTTCTTCTTTCTCATCAAACAGCATGTTGAAGAAGAGTCGCATGAATACTTTCTCAGTGATGAACTGGAAGTAAACAATAATATAATTAAATTTCTATATGTAGGAAAAATGCTTCTATTTGAAAGGATATATTGTTACTACCTCTGAAAGCTTGTTCACACTGACAACATTCCTAAACCATGACAACGCCTTAACTCTCTTACGTATCTGCAACGTCAAATGTACTCACATGAGGCATTTTGCAAGCATTTAAATCACTGCAGCAGAACTAGTGACACATGCAAGATATAATTTAAAAATATATAAAAATTCATAGAACATAATGAATATATAAATGCAACTGTGCAAATCCAAATTAAAATCACATTGTTAGACATTGGCAAAATAAAAATTAATAAATTGCCGTCATCATAAATTACTTTATATCATTTAAATATAGGAATAATGCTATCAATCTGATTACTTTTTTAAAATAATTCATAAAGAACGATCTCTCCCTGTGGTTTATGAAGATACAATGTTTATATGTTTCTATATTACACATACTTACATGTTTTTTGTAGTTTTATTGGATATAAAAGCTTTAATAGATTGGATAGTTCATCCACATATATTGGGGAGGTATCGAAAAGTATAAGCATCCGATACACTAAACAAATTGGTGTTTCATAGGTTTAGAAACATCGTAATACACTTTGGTGAAGTATCTTAGAGTATCAGTATCAGAAAAGTATCATACACGGATATGTGAAGCAAATTGAAGTATCGGTGCATTATAGTTTCAGAGTCGGTCACAGATTACAACCATCTTACTAACAGAACAGTGCTCAAAGTAAAACTCAACTCTTCAAGAATTAAAGTTGATAGTGTTTCTGATTACAATAAGCAAAGGCGAAAGAAAGTTGTTTCATTAGAAAATAATGATAGTAACATATAACCATAAAATGTTCGGAACAAAAGCATACCACTGAGTCACTTATATTGTCAAAAAAAATTTCTTCACCATCTTCGTTGCACAAGACCATAAGTGATTTAAGGTTAGACACTTCTGGAAGCTTCAACACCATTTGATGTAACAATTTTATCCATCCCTGCAACAACATAAACCGGTGCATAAACATAAAGGACTATATACACCTGCTTATTTAAAATTTAGGTCGTGTCACATCTAAAAGTTTACTATTCCCATTGTCCTTGCCATGATAAAAACTAGGAATGGCAACAAATTGCCTAGTAATATGTGAGACAGACTACTGCCACAAAAGGAGATATTGGAGAATATGCAATACAATACAACTATAGGCACATATGCCTGAACATCATACAACTATGATACAGCAACTAACACTTAAAAATGAGTTATGACGCCATGTTTAAAATTAGGAATGGCAACAAATTGCCCCTTATATATGAGACAGACTAGTGCCGCAAAGGGAGACAGGAGAATGTACAATACAACTATATGCACATATATTTCATATAACTATGACACAATACCTAAAACCTAAAAATTATTTATGACACCTTGCTAAAAATTAGGAACGGCAACAGATTTCCTACTCATATGTGAGACAGACTAATGCCACAAAGGTAGACACAGGAGAAAGTAAAGTACAACTATATGCTTGTGTATGCCCGAACTTTGTATAATTATGATGCAGTAACTAACTTAAAAAGGATTTATGACAGAAGTGTAACAAGTACCTTTATAACTGAAAGTGATCCATCCATCGCATCTGCCAAATGCTTCAAGAGAAATTTCTTAGCTACACGCTGGATGCAAGATTTTGTCCAACAACTATCAATGTTTTTCATCGCTGACATATGTTCTTCACTGTTTTCTTCTTCGTGAAGGATGAGAGCAGAAAAATCAACAAAAGACAGCAGTGAACTATGCGCACTACACATAAAAGTTGTTTCTTCTGATGACATGTCATGCACACAATGTGATAAAATAAGTAATGCTTGCTCCACTTGAACGTTTCTGAAGAAATCAATATTAATGATTCTGTAAGCATCTAAAATAGCATCATGATCAAGCCAACCCAAAGTAGACGTAGTATTCAGCTGACGGAGAAGTTTTGCCTGCATCCCAATGAAATAGCAGAGAAAAATTAAAGACGGAATGTGGTATGCTTTGTCCAAAAGTGTCATGCATGGATCAAGGGAGATAAAAGAACAGTGATTACCACCGAGAGTAAAGATGCATCAGAAGCTACAAGAGCATCAAGAAGATCACATATTCTCAATCGCATATCCAACTCAGCCGAAATATATAATGGAGAAACGGCACTTAGAATTTTAGTGGTACTTCCATGTCCTAGTGTTGGTAAAATATTTTGAATGATTTGCAAAGCTTCAACCCAGACATCTACAATATAACCATATAAGAGTTTCAATGGCAATGCAGAAATTAAGTTGGTAAAAAGGCAATGGATGAAAACAGACAAGTGTGGATATACAATATTGTCTCACCAGAATTTTGAATTTTCTTATCCATAAACAGAAGCAATATGTCCACAAATTGCTTTGCCAACTCTGCCTCCCTGATGTACTTGGGTAAAAATTTGAAAATTCTTATCACTGTCTCTCCAGGAGATTTGATCAGCTTTCTGCCAAAGAATAAAGAGAGCAAAACATTAAGTATTGAAGTCCTCATTTTTCAACATGTGTTCTTTATACATAAAAACATGTTTCCTTCATATGATAAAATTATCATTTTCACAGATTTCCTAAATATGTCGGTACTTAATCTTGTTATTTATCAAATAATCTGATTGAGTTCACTCACTCTGCTGCTGTCTCTAGCACTAAAAACTGCAAAATGTATCTACAAAAGTATTTGTTCCACTTGGAACCCTACTCCTATTGATAAAGGATTATTTAGAAGCATTGACAAAGCATGTGTTCTTTATACATAAAAACATATTTCCTCCGTATGATAAAATTATCACGCCCACACACTTGCTAAATATGTCAGTACTTAATCTTGTTATTTATCATATAATCTGATCAAGTTCACTCACTCTTCTGCTTTGCATCATACACTAGAAACTGCCAAATGCATTATGCAAAAGTATTTTTTCCATTTGGAATCCTAATCCTGTTGATACAGGATTATATTTAGAAGCATTGACAAAGCACAATTATTTAGAAGAATGGAAGCAACAAGGAATTCCTAACCACTTAATCATGGGGACACTACTATATCTCAAGGATCAATTCTCCTAGCAGGCTTGAGTTGTTGGATGAAGACGAACGATTGGTCTATATCTAACATAATATAAAGCTCTCTGCAACGTAACAAACAGCAAGCTTTGATAACCAAAACAACTTCTTAACAAACTAATGACCAGTTATCCAGTTCCATAAGTTCATATTTTCAACATTGGTCTAGATGCAAAAATTGATCGGACAAAGGCTCTTGACTATGTTGATCTTAGATACTTGGTCATATGTAAAAACTACTTTTTGTGCCTTCTGCCCTTTACAGTTCATAATCATCATTGTCCTGATCCCGTTGTCAACTAAACTGAAATTCTATTTTGCCGAAAAAATCACAGTATATCATTGTTAAGTGGTTAAGTTATCTCACGAAGGAGTAAAATACAATTACCATACCCAGTCCAGAAGCTGAGAACTGAGTTAGAAGTAACAAGCACACTTACAAGGTTAAAATAATTTATTATGCAACAAATAGTAAAAGCTCAAGTAAATACAACAACTAGTATACCTCTTGATTGCATTATCTCTTGTAAATAAACAGCACATGCTGTTCATCAGTACTTCTATATTTGAAAGTATAACTCTTTGAGCAGCATTGTCTTCACCGTTAAACTCATTGTCAAGACTTAACAAGTTTTCAACAAACTTTAAAACACAATATATAACAGCTTCAGAAGCCGAATTGACCGAGATAATGGAAAATATATCTCGTACAAGACTTTCGTTCCAGCATAATAATGCCACAAGTTTATTGTTTGCACTCATTGACGAAAAGCAAGATAACAGTGAACTCGGTTTCTCACTACTAGCAGTCTCCTGTTTGAATTTCTCAATCAACGGTTTTACTGCAGAAAAGAATCTTTCCCACAAATCAGAACAAAATTCATGATCTTGGTACTTATTGAGTACAAGAGAAATTATTTTCAGGCACAGAGATCTCATATCCTTCAGCTGATTCAAATTACCGCTGATCTGCAATAAATTGAAAACAATAATATTGAATGCCATCCAGTAGCTCAGCAATGTTTAATCAAGCAACAAGAAGGAAACAACAAACAATCAAAACAGGCAACTTGGGAAAGCAACAATACTAGCACTGAAACATACACAAAGATGGATAGAAAAAAGCATTATTATAAAGTGGATTAAGCCCTGACTCAATCCGACAAAACCAACTTGCAAGAAGACATTTGCATGAATTTATATACTATAATTTGATCAAATCTTTAGTTGATATGGTATCTACAACTAACATGATAAAGTATATATAAAAAGGTTAATTTTATTAAAACACACCAATTAGCAGAGCTACCCATTATTTATCACACCAACAGCCCTGAACATTCATTTCATTCTCATGTCGATCTGGGATCTTTAACAATATTATAAACTATGCATAAAAAATTATTTTTCTAAACCGTGCTAATCATTATTTATGCCAACATCAGCCCTGAAACATTTCATTTTATTCTCAAGTTTATTTAGATGGTTCACTACACAAAATTGAATCAGCAGACTATAATATTACCTGGATTTGGTCTGTTGGCACACTGTCCTCCCCCATAGAGTTTGAGTTAGTACTACAATTGTGCTGCTCTGAAGGAAGCCTGTTCAAATTTGCATTAAGACTTGAACTGCAGCTCTCCAATAACCGGACAATGCAGCCCATTAGAAGATCAAGAAAGGGCCTAATATGCAATTCATCAAAAACTGCAACAATGTCTTCAATGACGTGCAAAAAACCATATTTTCTTTTCCAGGATAGGTTTGCTATATTGTCAACAGTAAAATATTCCAACAAAGCAGCATCTTGAACTTCATTAATGGAATGTGTAGGTAAAGTCCAAAACAAATTAGCAGGCCCATCTGTTTTCTTCACTATCTGCAAGGGCTTTATCAGTAGTGCAAAGAAAAGAGGCAACTCAATGACATCAAGTCCAGCTATGAAACTAAGAATAGCTTTCCGGTGACAAATGCTTGCTTTCTGAAAATAAGATGACAAACCATTAGTCTACAAAGTAAAAGGAAAATGAATAAAAAAATGTGTGGCAAATCAAAGAAATAGGATGGCAATAATTTAAAACAACCTCAAGATACTCAAATTGAGCATACCTTTCGAGATGCAAGTCCTTTCAACTTTCTTACTCTTGGCATCAAAAGACGGATAACTAATGGCACAAGATAAGCCCGGTGGCATTCTTCAATATATTCAGATTCTCTAGACAAACTCCATGTTGTCAGTTCCTCCCTTAAATTTTTGGAACTAATCAAGTTTCTTAAATGCTCAATATATGGTAAAATATAATCATCCTTCCAGATTAACAGGCAATCCAAAACTCTCATCTGTATTTCAGGATCATTTTCTTCTAAAAGCCTGCCAAATGCCCAAAACCAAAAAGTATACAAAAAAAGAACTATGTTTAAGATAGGAGACCCTCTAGATAAGTGTATTTAAGTGATGAACAAAACATTGCAGAATCTAAAAGATACATAATTGAATTGCACATCAACCTATTCTGCAGAACCTCCTTAAGAAACTGGCTACAGTAAAATGACTTAGGATTTTTCATGAGCTTCAACAAGTTTAACCATTCTTTCAATATGGTCTTCCACTCTTTGCCTCCACAAGAAACAGAATCAAACAATCCCACACTGCAGTTTCATTTGCAATGGAAAAAAGTAGTCAAGTACAGTAATTTTGGTCAAATTTATGAGGTTCACATAATTCAATGTCAAGTTTCATGAAGGGGATAAAATACAGCAAATACTTACCTTGCAAGCTCAAGATTGTTGTAGCCCAAAAACTTCAAAAATAAAGGAATGAACTGCCGAGTGCGGGGTTCAATAACAGTTGGAATTTTTTGCAAAGCTTGCAGTAAAAGTGCTAATATTGTTACAGTTGGTGTGCTGTCAGATGCATGACAGACAAAATATTTGAAACAATCAAGTAGACCTGGAAAGCAAAATCAACTTGATTACAAAGCCTGCAGGATGGCATATCATTAACATAATCTCAAAAAACTACTTAAATGGTAAACTTTTGTTACATAACACCCACCCCAAAACAGAAACAGTTAAAATTTTGTCATTTTTTATTTATATTGATATTATTAAAGATTATGACTTTAAACTTTTTTTAATAAAAAAATTACAAAGTTTAACAAATATCCTTTTTTTATAAAGTATTACCAACTCAACTAAATGCAAACATATAATTTCACAGAATATATTAAGCTCAAGTCAAATTCACCAACCAATTATCAATTATATATAAAATAGTGTCCAAGTTTCACACCTAGGACATCCTGAACACAAAAATAAATGGGGGAGGAATGAGAAACATTATGTACAATGTCGATGAAGTTCAAACATACCAGCTGGATGATCAAACAATGCACCATTACCATTCCCGTGCAAGCTAGGAGGGGTAAGAAATATTGCTTGACACCTTTCAATATAATCAACGAAACTATCCCATACACGTAAAAGATGTAGGCTAACCAAGACAGAAATACATTCCAATACAGGAGTCCATAGGTAGCTAAATCGATTATTCAAGACGCCCAGCAATCCATTCAAAACCAGAGGCACATATATATTTGGAACCCTTCCAGCAGATAGTTCCATCTGAATCTTGGAAATCAATAGCTGAACGCTTCTGCTTGTAGAAATTGAAATAGTTGTTGTTTCAAGGGAAAGGAGCAACAGCAGAGCCTGTCATTTCAGAAAAAACACACTAACATTCCAAGGCTTAAGTGAAAAAAAAAAAATGCAACGTTATTTTAAAGGTATGTACATTATTTTCAGTTTTCCTTTGCATATCAGCTGGCTGATCCACTGAAGACTTTTCCCAAACTAAAGGTTTATAGTGGCAAAGTATTTTTAGAGTTGAAACGCGAATCTCCTTGTCTGAGTGATACAAATTATCAAAAAAAATGGCCACTGCATCTGCTATCTTTTCTTCAAGCTCTGAATGATAAGTTCTACACCCATTGTCATCCAATGAAGAACTGTGATATGAAAGTGAGAGTTACACAAGTAAAGAAATATTATTAATAAACATATAGACAAAATTGGACTACTAAAGAATGGAAGAGAGTATAACACCAAATTATTTGTAAAAGTTATGTTAAGTGCTCAATTTAGTCCCTAATCTTACAAAAGTATCATTTTAGAAACTGAAATGACCAAACAGCATACATATAGTCCCTGATACAAGGAAACAGTAATGGTTACTTTAGTTCAGAAAATTGACCTATGTTTTACTTTAAAGACCAAATTTGGTCTATACTTGAGTGGAAAACAAGAAATGTCTAAAAGCAATTAACTTTAACACATGTTCACCTACCCGTACTTGAATTCCAAATAACCAGCAACAGCCGACAACACTGGTGGAGACGACTTATATCGTTTTGCAAGACTTAAAAACTTCCCAGTTTGGTCAGCTCCACAGAAACTGTTGTTGTACAATCTGTTGTAAGAACTTAATGCAGCACCTATAATGCTTACCAAGGCCCTTTTAGACATATCTTCAATATAACCTGCAGGCCAAACAGAGAAAGAAACAAGATAATAAAAGTAATTATAGTTTCTATTTTTATTACCTACAGAATTCAACAGCATAGCATGCAAAATAGAAAAATAATTATAATATTAACAAATACAATAATCCCAAGAGTAAACTCACAACCAGATATTTTCATTCTTAATATGGTCCATTCCAGTTCTATCAGAAAATACACCCACACAACAGGCCCAGGAGGATTCTACTCTTCCAAAATAGTCCTCATTCATTTACAGCGGCTGGCTCCCCATGTGCTGTTTCCATTGTGCTGTGTGTGTATAGATAGATAGATATTTGGTGTCATCATCAATGGGAATATACAGAGTATTCCTCATCATATTGTCCACTTTTATCCATATTTCTTATGTGGTATCATAGCTCCTACCCGGAGCTCTGCACTGCAACTTGTCATGACCACAAAACAAATCACTGCAAGATGCAAGCCAAAATCCATCAAGTCAATCCATCTGAGTGAGAGCCCTACCTGAATCATTGTCACTGCAGCACTGAATGGTAACAACTACCATCATGGTCCAGGTCAATTAGAATGGCTCTTGTCTCCAAGGACAAATTGGGATCCATATTGGATCTGTCTCCATCCCTGCACTCACAGACCCTGTGTATGCAGCCTGGGAGCGTTGCAACACTCAGATCATGTTATGGCTCACAAATTCCCACTCTCCATTCACCTTTGAAAGCGTCATATACTTTGATCAAGCTTTTGATATTTGGAACAACCTGAAAGAGTGGATTTCTCATGGAGACTTGCTCCGCATAGCGGAATTTCAGGAAGAGGTGTATAGCCCGAAACAGAGAACTTTGAAGTGACAGACTGCTACACAAAAGTTAAATCTATTTGGTAAGAATTAGACAACCATCGCCCTATAACTTTGGGTACCTGCTCAACAAAGATTTATCACAACTAGAACTTTATCATCCACTTTCGCAAAGGACTCAATGAGAGATTTACAGTCATTCACATTCAAGTGCTTTGATAGATCCTTTGCCTCCAGTAAAGAGGGTTTTCTCCATGGTCATCCAATACAAATGACAGCAAAGAATTGAATCAAGTCCCAACACGGAAGACCAACCAGTTTCACCACCGAGAAACAACATTTCAGCAAAGGAAAAACAGCACGCGGAAAAGAGAGAGAGGAGCCAGCTTTTGCAATAGAAAAAGGACTATTTCGGAATAGTAGAATCCTCTTCTTGGGCCTGCTGTGTGGGCTTATATTTTCATTCTTAATAAGGTCTGTTCCAGTTCAAATTATGACAGAAAACTCAATCTAGTTGAAACACAGGAATACCAGCTTTAATATAGCCTAGACATGAGTTTTTACACAATTATTCATCAGAAAATCATATTAGAAACAATAGAGGAATAAAGGAATACCAGCTTTGGCAGTCAGAAGATAATCTAAAGCATCCATGAGCTCCACCATCAAGGATGGATTGCCACCAACAATAGACATATGAGAATAGCAGCTCACGGCTCCCCACAAAAGTGCCAACTTTCCTTCATCAATTTCACATGATACATCAGCATGAGCAATATCGTTTATTTTTCCCTTCCAACAACTGATTATCTCTTCCAAACGGCTGCAAATTCTAGCCAGTGGTGCTTCTTCACTTGTTCCATTGACAAAGTGTGAGTTACGTATGTCTAATTGCATTTTCTCACAGAAAGACTGTAACAAATGTATGACCTCTTCCTCTGAAATCTCCATCAAATCATTCATTGCACTAAAACAAAGTCACAGAAGTCAAGTATTTATGTGTGTACAGTATGATAAACAATTAGATCATGCAAAGTCACACCGAATTACAAGGTTACCTTATAACATTACTTCTGAAATGAAGTAAACAAAGATCCTCATGTAGCAGTTCTCGAATGAAACACAGCAAACTGGAACCCAAGCTCAAACATGTCAAGAGGTATAGAAACAATCTAAATAGAATGCCAATATCGCAATTGTACTGTTGCAGTAATTACCTTGAGCTTCCTGATTTAAAAATTGGAGCCCACTGGAGAGCACACTCTGATATCATTGAGGTATTGCAATTACAGAGTCCTTTGAGAATGGCCAACATTAATTTCAAAATTCTATCAATAACTAAATGCATATCTTGTGAATCCATAACTCCATCAGGTTTGGTAAATGTCTGCACAAGCCGCAAAGCCAGTTTCAACACAGGCTTATAATCTGCCAAAAGTAAATGCAATTAAAATCAATGAAAACCACATCAACAACTCAAGCAACTTTTTAAAGTAAAGAATATGTGCACTATCCCTATGTCAAAAACATTACATTAAGATAAAAAATTACTGTTTGCACAATCTACTCGGCAACCAAAAGAAAATATCAGAGATGATCTCAAGCCACCATACAGCAGAAAAGAACTCAACTCAACCAATTCACCAACTCTTATTTATTACCAATTAATACACGTACTCTTAATAAGTGATGAAGATAAGCCCACTAGCTCACAAGCAGAAGTCAAACATATAACCATGTAGTAACAAAACCGTGAATTAAAATTGTAATGATAACCAACAAGGAGTTGGACACCGAGGCAAAACTGTAGCCTTAAAGGACGAAAAGGTTCAGTTCAGTGTTATCGACGGAAAATATCGATGAACCCAAAAATCCTTTATAATTTTATAGCGGAAACTATAACGGGTTTCGGCGGAAGTATTAAGGTAAAAAAAAATATACAATATATACATATAAATATTTAAAAAAAAAACAGAAATATATACATATAAATATTTTAAAAAGACAGAAATATAATTGTATTGCAAAAATAACATAAGAGACAATCATAATTGATAATATTATTATGTCTAAAACATAAAATAATAATAAAACATAATATATATGTCTTAAATTTTTAACTATATTAAAAAAATATAATTGTATTGCAAAAATAAGAATAAAAGTCAGTAGCAGCAGTCGTCGACGGTGGTCGGCAGCGGCAGGCAGTGGACAGTAGGTAGTGATAACAGTAGTGAATGATAAAGGGGATAAAAATTTGTGAATTAATTTATAGGTTAATTTCCTATAAGTTAAATTAATTGGGCCGGTAAGGCCCAATTACTATCACTGTAACTTTAAATTAGGGTTAGGTAGCCAGCCACCTTCTCCTGCACCACACCTCAGTCGGCCGCACCTCCGTTCACCGCACCTCCGTCTGACGCGACCGCCGATCCTCTGCAACCGCCCCGTCTCTGCGGCCGCCACGCATGCCGCGCCTCCACGGTCGCAGCGTGCGCTGATGCACTTTTCCGCCATTTCCGATTCGTCCTGCCATCACGTTAAGCGGAAAGCAACCGCCACAGAAAAGCTGATTCGCCACCGTGATGGGATGGCGGTTGGCTGTAAAACCGCCACCGCATTCCGCCATGGCGCCGCCATACTGGATTTTCTATAACATTGGTTCAGTTCAAGTCCAGTAAGCCTACTTTGTTGAAAGGGATTAACAGTACATTTCCAGGACCTAAGGGATTAGGCACATGCTCCTTCCCAATGCTACCAAAAATTTAAATAATAAAAAGAAAAGAAAAAAATTATGGCAGATTCCTTGAACAAACTTAAAATTTAATGTATTGTTCAATACAAGGTTGTGATTAGCTCACTATAAAACTACCATAGTTCATTGTATTGTCATTGACAACTGGCTCAACTTAGCTGAACAGACCAAAAAGATAAGTTTAAAACAAAGTATTTCAACTTACCAGACACTTTTTGCCCATTTTGCATCTTTATAGCTGACACAAGTACTGATAAAATATGTCTTAAGTGCCTGACATTTCCAGTATTAAGACATTCATCTGCTTCCTTACATAAACAATTCCACACCAAATTCAACTCCTTAGACTCCATCTTCTCACACAGTTTCTTGAAGACAGATTTAACAATTTTCAGAATGGTCATTGAATCTGAAAAAGAAGCAGGTAGATATAAGAAACAATATGGTTACAATGCATAACAAATCAATCACAAATTTATATATACACATGGCCAAACGCCAATAGACCACTGTAAAGGATGCATCACTCACCTATACGAGAAAATAATCTGTCAGGAGAATCCCACAAGTTTTAATAAAGATTATATAGAGAAACTTATGAGATATGACAATAAAAGGCTATTATCCCACTAGATGAGGACAGGGTATTTACCTTAACATAGTTATGCTAGGGTATTTAACAAGAGCACAAGCTTACCTTGGTTATCTTTATCACCACTAGGATAAATTGCTTCACTGGTCAACAATTGTAACACTCGCTCTGCTTTTGAATGGAACCTGGATGTGTAACCTTTCATAATATTAAAAAGCAATGCCACAACACCTGATTCTCTACACAGAGATGGTTTTTTCACTGCATCATCAATTACTCTCCTGATTCCTGACCCATAAAACAAATTAGGAGTTTTACAATCACAAAACAAATCAACATAAGTTTAATTACAGAGAAAGAGAGAGATTTAACAAGACAGAAAATGGGGAAACCAACGTATCCACAACAAAAAGTAGTCAATGGCATGAATACCTCTTTGAAGCTGCTCGTCTGGGGCATTCCTCAAAACAAATGACATAGCTTCTGCCATGAATTGTTGGACATATTCCTTAGGATAATACCTCAGTCTTGACGTGACCCTTGAAGAATCAAAGTCAAGAAAAACAACTACAAAGTTAGAAAAAATCATATTTTTAATTTAGTTGCTGGTTTTAAAATAAATAAACAATAAACAAATATATATATATATATATATATATATATAATCAATCATTTGTCCTTTAAACCTATCTCACTAGTCAAGATAACTTTTTCCAAGTTCCCAATAACGGGTTTAGCAATCCTAGCCATTTTCCCATTCCTAGGACCTAGCAGTGTTACCCCAGTACCCTTAGAGACAATATGATCAGGTATCCTGAGGTGCATCAAATTGCAAAAAAAAGATGATGCACAACTTTCCCAGCAATGGATGTAAGAAAGGTGGCCATAATTTCAACATTTTGGTAAATGGCTGGCTTTCTCATTTGCACACACTTCCAGTCAATGGGCATGAGAATAATTGAGTCTATTAAAGCTATATAACCCAAAAAAGAAAGAAATGACACAACCAGTTGTGCAACTTTTGTGCATGAGGATCTATTGCCCAGTGTACAGAGGTTTAACTTAAGTTTTATGCTTTAGCTACTTAAAATGCCTTCGCTCCTTTTCAAACTGCACACTCCCTCTTCTAGGCCACTAACAGTGCTTTAAACTTCGTTCAACGCTTGCTAATCTTATTTTTTCTAGTTAACAGTCCTGTATGGTTAATATACATGCACATCTTTTCTGAAAGCCGACATCACAATAAAATCAGTACTAGACCCAGTCTATTTTGTTTTACATTCAATATTCAGATTGTGTTACAACTTTATGGCAGCTGTAGCCTGTAGCTTAAATTAACGGCCCTTCCATGTTTGCACACCAAGTCTCCTTGGACTACATTATGACTAAGTCGTCAAAAACTTATATTGAAGTCTCATTTGTATAAATTACAGTTTCTAGGATTTATGCTATAAGTTGCTTTCTGCTTCATCACAAAATTGCTCATTCAGAAATCTAAAAATTATATTACAATAATAAATTATAAAAATGCCCAATGAAGGAAAGGAAAGGTTACTCTAAAACTCTGTGATCAAATGAGATCAACTTAGTGTAAGTAGTTAGTACTAGTCCATATTCAATCTAACGCAAATTAAATTAATCCTTCAGACTTAACAAAGTGATGCAGATCAGCTTACACTTCCCAGATAATTTCAGGGTTGCAGAATAGTTAAGTTCAAAAAGAAACAAAAAAAACTACAAGAGCAAAACTGAATCACTCACTTGAGCACCTCTGATGGGTTGCGTGTTAGATATTTTTGCAGATACATCATGATGTAGGACCATGACATGAATATCTGTATAAAAATAAACATTTTAAAAATTCACACTGAACTAAAGAAACTACCAAAGAAGAAAGGAACAGCAAGTTAGCCCCATAATAACATTTTCCAAAATCATAGAATATACCTGCTCAATGATATCTGGCTCCCTATCACCACCATTCTCAAGAAGTGATACTAAAGAATCAACAATTCTTGGCAATAGCCTAGCAAAACCCATATCCGTAATGAATAAAAAACCATCAGAGAATTCTCAATACAATATAATTGTGCAAGTACTATACAAGATTTGGCAATTGACAATGGCAAACCCAAGATACAAATCTAGTCAAAATGTTAAGCAACTTACGGAACAAATTCCTCGAGGAGATCCCTGGATAAAGCAGCAATTAACCTGTAAAAACAAAGACTTGAGATTTATTGGCAGCAGCTGTCAAACAATAGAACACCAGAAAAAAAGAACTGAAAAAAGAAACAGCCAGCCATTAGTTAACCAAGTTCAAAGCTACCTGATTGTTATTGTTGGATGTAACAGACTTAGTCCATATTTTTTATTTAACATGGAATCTAAAGCTAGGTTAAATTCTTGTTTTTCTCGGTAGAACCATTGTTTACCAGTGACTTTCTCCGCCGCCACCCACAGCCTTTGTTTGGATCGGCAACAGACTCAACCCGTTGTTCTTTTTGTGGATCTAGTTATCCTGTTAATCGGAGCCAGTTTGTTATGTAAGGGTTTTTCTCTCTCCTCGTTTATGACCTCTTCTGCAGTCACTATGCCTAATCCATCCATCTATAGTAGTTATGTCAATATCCATATGTCCATTGACAAATTGGATGGAACTAATTATGATACTTGTGACTCAAACATTAAACTATGGCTTAAGAGTCAGGGTTATGTTGATCATCTTACCAGAATGTGGCCAATATTGCTAAAAATGAGGTTTCTCGTTAGTTAAAAATTCATGTTGAAATAAGCATTGTTCTCAAGTCTACTATTTACTCATCTTTATGATTACAAAACAAGTTTGGGAACACGCCAAATTATTGTACACCAATGATACTCAACGTCTCTATGATGTATGTCAAAGTCTCCTCAATATTGTTTCCCCAGACACCTTGATGGTACAATGGCGGAATATATGTGTAAAGTTCATGCTCTTCTTCATGATTTCAATGAGTTATTGTCTCTTGTCTCCACTCCTTCTCAAGAACTAGAGCAAAGGTCTAAGTTCTTCTTCATGTTATAGGCCTTACATGGGCTTCTCGAAGAGTATTCCCATGTCCATGATCAGATTTTGAAATCTCTTGTTGTGTCCAATTTTACTTCCACTTGTTCCACCCTTTTGCATGTGACAAGTAAACAAACACTGATATACCTACTTGCGCTCATGATGGATCTTTTGCTTGGTATCTCAACATGATGATAGCAATCACCCTCGCAAGCCGGCAAAGAGCATCACAAGTGTGACCATTGTGGCAAGCTTGGCTACAGAATTGACAGGTGTTATGTCTTACATAGTCGTCCTCTTAAAAATCAACTCAAACCAGCCAATTGAACCAGTTTGATCAAGAATTACTGATATAATAGTTTCAAGTTGGTTGTTGGATTGGAGATGCTATAGAGGAACCATTGTTAGAATTGTTTCAAGTTGTTTCTTGGGTAGGAGATGTTATAGAACCAGTGCAAACCGAGCGGTTGTGGATTTTCCCAAATTTTTAAGCGATGGGATTAGCATGAATTCTTCTATAATATCTAGAAGTATGAAATTTACAAGTTACGAATTTTTGGAAATTTTAACATATATTGGTTCATACATTTTGACCAATGAAATACTTGACTCAACCAACGATACACTAACCCACTGCCCTGACCAAGCTATAACACTGGTATAAATCAAAATACGTAAAAAATAATACTATTTAATATTTACTCCTGTATATCGTAATTAGAACAGAATAATTATACAACTATATTCAATACTGTGAAAATCACACAACCGAATTCAATCACTCAAAAAGAATACCAAATGAACCAATCAATGTGCACATAATGCTCAAACTAATAATTGGTCCTCAATGAAAGTCAGGAATGCACCAAAATTGTTGTTACTACAACGAATGCAAAATAGTGGCCACAATCACATTACAAGTTACCGTGTTCAACATTTTCAAAACATGGTAATATATGATTTATTCATTGTTTCCATTTCGACATATTAACCGATACAATTCCAAATCACGCAAAAACGAAGTAATCCTTGAAAAAGATTGGCATTCGCATACCTGAGAATTGCATCAAGGGATAACCTTGCTTTAATGTGCAACCTAGAAAGAAGCTTTGAGATTAAAGATTCCTTGTGCAACAGCACAAGGGGCAATGTTTGTGTATAAGGCATTATTTCTTCATACAATGAAATAAAATCCTCAGCGGTGTTCAACTCCTGTATTTCGACAAATTAAAGCAAATCATTTATACGACGATTAACTGAAAGGGAGTAGAAGATCATGCTAATAACAAAAATCAGCAAATTTTTTTTCTTCATACAATTTTTATTCTAAAAGAATCAATTCAGGTTAGCATGCAACTTCTTATTATCAGTCATTGCTTAAAGTCCGTAGCAGTTCATAACAGCAGAATAAGGTTCGGCAAATGCAAATAAACAAAATATAATTTTATATTTAGAACATACCCTCCATTCTATAAGGCAGTCTCTAAAAAATGAAGAACCCTCAGATGGCTCGGCTTTGACCTTCTCGAGGCTTCGATATACATTGATATCAATCTCATCTACTCTGTCGGAGAATGACTTGAACTGCGCATTCAATGTTTTCAAAATTAGAAAAAAAAATGCCGAGGCAAATAATACAAAACAACATAGAATACAGAGAACAAATTTCCAACAAAACCTTCGGGAAAGTTGTGATACAAAGTTTTTTATCAATTCGAAAACAAAGTAAATTCTAACAACGGCGAGGTTTAGGGTTTTAGCAAAACAACAAGCAGGCTCACAGACGAACACAGAGAAAAAAGAGAGAAAGCTTACGACAAAACGGCCACGACCAGGGGACTTGTTGAGAGACTTCACAGCTCGAGCATGCGAAGCCGTCGCCATGAGTGTTACACTTTACAGTTGCAGAGACGCAGAGGAGAGGAGAGTAGGGTTTTTCGTTTCTTTCCTCTTATGAGAAAAAAGAAAATTGATGGAGGGAAAGAAACTTTTCTTTTATTTTAGTTTAATTTCTACTTGCTATTATACTAACTTACTTTTTTTAAACTTTATTTGCTGATAGATATTTCTGGTATTATTTCTCATGATTTAAATAGTTTTAGGCAAATACTTATTCGTCATATGTGACTAAACAATAATTTAGTCATGAGAAATAAATAAAAATAAGTAACTACCTTTTTTAAAATATTTTTAGTAAAATATGGGAAATTATAAGTATATTTAACTAAATATATAGTGCTTTCAATATATTTGGATGTATTTTTTATACTCCCGCAAATATACATTTCTTTTGGAATTGTATTTAACTGAAATGTTAAAATTGTTTTCTAATATATTTTATTCTTTTATTTTAAATACGATCAACAGTTAAAATTATAACTAAAAAGGATAAGTTAACAAATATTCATTGGGATTTAGTTTTATTATTACCCGTGATAATTTTTTTCTTGTTGGCGTTATATTACCATGTAGTATGAGAAATTATAAAAATAAATAAATAAATTGTGGGATCGAGAAACTTTATTTATTTATTTATTTATTATATGTCATTGATATTAAATATATATGCATCTTATTCATCTTAAAAAAAAAAAAAAAAAAACAATAATGTCTAGTAGAGCTTTTCTTGTATGCGACTACTAAAAACTTTGAATTAAACCATTTTGCACATAATTAAATTGCATACAAAATATAATTGATTTTAAAAAAATTAATGTTTTTTATATTAGTTTTTAAAAATTGTAAATACAATTGTTTAAACTAAACATAACTATAGTTTATAGATTCGAAAAATGTATTTTGAAATAAAATAATTTATTAATAATAATTTAAATAATCCAAATAATAGGTAACATTACTTTAATTTAAATCGTTTATTCTATTTATAATATAACTCAAATAATTATAAAAGTATTCAAGTTAATGTAGTTTAATTAAACCAGTAATTTTATTATAATTTTATTCGTTCTACAGCTTATAATAAATACAAAAAAAAAATGAAAGTGTAATAACAAATTTAAATTACTGAATAAATTACATCAATAACTAATTATAGTAATTACATAAATATTAAAAGTGATAATCTAAAATAAAAATAGTGAGTTTTTATGCTGGAATATTAAGATTAAATATGTTATAAAACTATTGTTTTATTTTGATTTAAATTTAAATCAAAATTTATTGGTTAAGTTTAATTTCGTGAATAAATTTTATTTTCTCTTTCGTAACATCGATCTATCATGTAAATTTGTTGTTTGAGATAACATTATTATATTGTCACAACATCTCGAGTTTTAATGTTTTCTACATCAGATAATAAGCAAAAATAAAAGAGTGTTTTCATAATTATATATATTATACGTGGTTTTGTCTAGTTTTTTATTTGTGGTTTGTAATATTAAAATCTTGCAGTGAAGTATTCTCTTATTATTCAACAATCTAATGGTATTCCTATGTAAATTTATCATAAATGACTTTTTCACAGACAGGTTGATATAAAGTATTATTAGTAAGTTGATATAAATTATTATTAGACACTCCTTTTGATAGTTTCGAGTTATTTGTTAACAAAATTGTCTTTATTTGCATCACTGAGTTTGTTTGCTAGATAAAATAAAGTGATTAATTAAGCTTCGCATTTGTTCTAATCATAAATGTTTGGTGATTTTGTTTCGATACACCATAACTAGCAACATTTTACCCAAATGCATAACCAATAAATATGTACTCTCATGTCCTTCGTCGAGACTTACTTATACTACATAAACATACTAAGGACAACAAGAAATCCTTAAATAAAAAACTTAGTTAAAAAACCAAATCACACCTTAATAACATCGTCGAGACTTATTTATACTATATGAACATACTAAATACTAAGGACAACACAAATAAAAAAAAAAAAAAAAGTTACTTAGAGAACCAGACCACACTTCAACAAGAGTTTTCTAACTCAATTGCACATGATAGAAACCAATTCATTAAGTAGCGAACCATAGTAATTATTTTAACTCGTTTTTTCTTTTATGACAATCCAACATTAGAAAGTATGTGATGAGTCCTTTCTAACATCTTTTTGTTTTTATTTACGCATTTTACAACACCATTTCATCAATGTGTCATCATCAAAATATAATATTGTACAAAACCTTTATTTTTACAAAAATAAATTAAAGTTTCATCCACAAATTTTTAAACTGTTGTTAGTTTGAGGACGCTTAATAATTTTCATAATTTGACTTTTTATGAACATTTTTTTTAAAAGTAAGTAAAACAAAATTTGAACGTTTAAGAAAATAAACTAAAAATTTAATTAAACAATAAACTAAAGTCAACTAATACCAATATTTAATATCCCTTTTCGACAAGACAGGTGTAAGATCCTAAAGTTATAGTTAATATTTTTAATCTTTTTTAACAAGAGTGATAAAGTTGAATCTAAAATACTTATTATAAATATAGTGCTCATAAAAGTCAAAATTATTATTTTTATTATTACCTATGGAACAATACTTGTTCAAAATAAATATCTCAACCTTAGACATATGAATATCTCAACCTTAGACATATGTGTAAGAGATATATGTGAACTAAAATTTGTAGGTCAAACTTTCTAAAAAAACATTATATGTATTTTAGAACAAGCTATTTCAAATATTATTTTTTTTAAACAAGTGTTTCAAAATGTAAATAATACATTTGGAATAAACTTTTTGAAATGTGTTTTCCAAAATAAGTTTTTTTTAACACATGAAATGCGTTATGATTTTTTTTTAAACGAAAATTTTAAAACAAGCTTTTCAAAACTTAAATCATAGTTTCTAAAACGATTGTTTCATAATGAATTATCTCTCATTCTTTTTCTTCCTCTCATAGGGTATTGTCGAATGAAGGTACAACGGTGATGATATGGTTATTTTAGTCTTTTTGCTAACATGTACTGGTTATTTTAGTCTTTTTGCCAACATGTACGCAGTTAGTAATAAGAGGGGTGCATGAACTAAAAGTCAAAAATTTGTTCCAAGTCTACATCCTTGTAAAGATTATTATCTTATAAATTTATGTGATTTTTTTTTTTGTTAAATTAAAATGTACTCCATTAAAATATACTAATATTACATTAAATTTATTTAGATACTAAGTTTTTATATGCTCATGCCTAGTTTGCATTTGGATTTTTTATATACTTTTAATGATAATATTAAAAATTAAAAAATACTACATTAGATGACAATTGATTAATCCATGAGTCAGATAAATCAGACGTTGAGAGAGAGAGATTTATACAAAACTCACATAGAGAAAATTATGCAATAATTGTTTGTATCTGGCTTTCAAAAATTTTGACCCCCTCTAACTATAAACTTGATGAAAAGGAATTCAACTTGCTAAATTTGCTGTGATTTATTTGTTCCTTAAAGAAAACTTCGTGCTTTACTTGTTCCTTAATGGAAACTGTGATTTAATTGTTCCTTATTGAAAACTGTGATTTATTTGTTCCTTAAAAACTGTGATTTACTTGTTCCTTATTGAAAACTGAGATTTTTTTTCCTTAAAAACTGTGATTTACTTGTTCCTTATTGAAAACTGTGATTTATTTGTTCCTTAAAAACTGTGATTTATTTGTTTCTTCTTTATATGTCTTGTTCGATTCTTTCCTAACCAGGTACTCCACCATAGATGAAAAAATTGTTTTTAATATTTGTTTCGCTGTCACGAGACAGGATTTAAAAATGTGTTAGCTTACTTTTATATATCCTCTAACATGATACATTATAACAAGAACAAAATGAACCTTTCTGTGAACTTATTAAATTTTTTTATCACACATGTCCAAAATTTATTTGTACAATGGAAATAACATTCGAGTTAGTATTTGGGTTTTCTCCACATTGATGGGTGATTCAAGATATTAGTTGATAATTAAAAAAAATACTTTATTTTTTATTTAATTGGTGATTTTCTTAACAATAGTTTAAATTTCTGAACTGATATTAAGTATTATTTATAATTGTTCTACACAATAATACTACTTCAATCTTTCCGGTGAAAGGATCCTAACAAAGATTGGGCCTATAAACAGAACCGAGCATCCTTAATTGGATTGATTGTTAGACAAAAGTTAGAACATTAGATATTACACTTTTTTTTTTTTTTTACAAAATTATCCTTTTTCAGAAACTATTTTTGGAACATATAAAACTTTGGAAAAGCAATTTATGATACGGATAAACCAATATTTCGTTTTACAAACAAAGTGGCAGGAACCATATGCTTTACATGGCAAAAATTGCAATTTATTCTTGTTACAATTACATGTTCCATTGGAAACAGGGGATATAACTACTTTTATGGCATCTCACATGTACAAAGAATATTCAATCACTAATCAATAATATATCAGGGTTGCACTTCCAACTTAAATATTTCTCCAACAATCTGTTTGAGATTATTATTATTATAGACACCAAAATTAGTAACTAGTCTATAAACTTTCACAAAATTTAGATTTAAGACACAATCTTAAAGTCAGAGTGCAGGTTTTAACAAATTCTGTTCAATTTCAAACTCCAATACACACAAGAAATGCTGCCGCAAATATCTCTCGATGCAAACCTAAGCAATCTCACTGACCCTTCAACAAAAATATCATGAGGTAATTTAAGAAAAAAACTCAGATACAATTTTTTAAAGTAATTCGCATTATTTTTGAAGTAAAATTGGGCTTTCACATTGATATTCCATATAATTATTTATTACAAAATAATTTCACACGGTTATGAGATGAAACTCTACTTTTAATTCAAAAGAACAACTTAAACCGCCAGAGAAGTTTACATAAATTTTGTGGGTGATTTATCAAAAGAAAAAACAAAAGGAACAATTTTCATTCTACAAATGTGAGAATCATCTATCTCCATGAGTACATAATACAATTTCTAAGGGTTGAAAAATTGGTCACCACAATGACATTTCCAACTCAATGGCTTGTAATTGGAGTACCTGTTATCCTGGAGAAAGAAACCTTGCGTTGCAGCACTCGGGGAAATACCTACTGGTTTATGACTAGGCACGGATGGAACTTCCACTGCCATGCATGGATGACACTGGTTGCACTTGTTGTGGCAAGTAGGAGGCATTGAACCTAATCTGTTTTTCTCCTCATATGAAGGGTCCTGCGTAGAACAAAAATAAAAAATGAATCATTCTTAAACAACAACCTCAGGAAAACTATGACTTCAATTAAAGCAAGCCTACCCTTGGAGGAATTGCATGCTGTGGTTGTATGAAACAAGAAACTGGGCATAGCACATGGTGTAGTAGAGATATAAGAATGATTGTAATAAGCAAGATAGTGGTGGTGGAGTTCTGAATTGGATTGAGTGAAGCCATGATTATGAATGTCTATCATGTCATCTCTTGATGTCATTCCCAATCTATACCCAAATACTTATACTAAATTTAAGTGTTATCTAGTTGTGAGATAGAGATGATACTACAAGTTGGAGAGGGAAAAAACTAAAATGGTTTTGGAAACTTATTTTTAGCGTTGTAAGTGATGAATGCTTTTTATGTTTGTGACCTATTGAGAGAAGGAAGAGGATGTGCATTGAGCAGAGGGAGTGTCTTGTGTTGGCAGTGTAGAGAGAGAGAGGGACAGTGGACAATGGCCAGCGAGAGAGGATGCAGACTGTGACAGAAAAAGTGAAAGGAACAGTTCAATAAAGGTAAACAAAATGGGAGAATCCACATCAGTATCAAGGACCCTTTGGCCAGTGATCTATTAGTTGTTGTGACTGATTATAAGTGGCAGGGTGGAAAGAGAAATTGGAGTTTTTTTTTTTGTGTGTTTAAGTGGGTAAAATTTAAAAACACACAATGGCAGGTGGTAGTTAAAATTGACATTTATTAGGCTATCTAATTTTTGTTACAGTTCTTGAAGTGTCATGGTATTGAGCATTGAGTGTCTTTGACTTAGTTAACATTTCACAATTAGGAGTTTTCAATCCGATTATGGCTACTCATGCAAGCAAAGGGGGTGCTCTATGCTAGGGAAACAAGAAAGTATCATTAACACTGACTAGGAAATGATTCTACTTGACCTAAAAGACAAAAAGAACTCAACTCTGTACTTGAACAAAGTCGTGTGAAAGAAGAAATTAACAATATAGTGGTTTACAATGATTTAGTGGTTTGCCATCATAAATAGGACACCTACATATTGAAGTTTCTTGTACCATGTTTAATATTTTATGAAGGATAGATAATAGTGAGACTTCATGAAATTTTGGATCATAATAAAGAACAATCAAATTGAGCTTCCTGTCTATAATAAAAAATAAAAAATGCAGCAAAAAGTGCAAAGTAATTTAATACAATAAATAGAAAAGTTGGTATCAATTCCTATATAATCTATCAGTGCGGGTTTAAATTTCTCTAACATTACTTTTTCTGTTAAGTGACTAGGGACAAATCCCTGTTCTCAAGAATTAATTGAGTAGTTATAAGTAAAATTATTTATTATATAAAATTGTACAGTAATATACTTGACAGAGTAACTGTTGAATCTTTTTAGCCAGCAATATTGAAATTGTTTGTCCGTTCTACCGCCTTTAGTGTAAAAGAAAATAGTAAAAGATATAATATAAAAGATATAATATCCACTTTTGTTTTTATTTTTTATTATAACTTTTAGTCCCATGTGTCCTTGAGCATTGCACATTTTTGAGTAAATAAAGTAAATTATATATTTAATGTAAACAATAAGTAAAAAATATTTGATAACATTTATAATTTATTGTTTAATCAACACCCTTAAATTACTTGTTAATAACAATTTTACAGACATATATCAAATAATAAGGTACATATTTAACTAAAGGAAATTAATATTTAGATTGTCTCTTTTTTAAAAATATAAAATCAAATTTATTACATTAACCCATAATTTTACACTTTAAAATGATAAGTATTAGTTATTTTAATCTTATAAAATTTTGACATTTATAGTTAAGACAGTAAAAAAGTATGTTATTCTAATATTTTGTATATATGGATATCAGAAATATTTTTTTAATAAAAAATAAAATGGTTAATACTTATATTTTGAAAATGTTTAGAGTTTACCCAAATATAAAAGAATAGATAAACAGTTTATACAGTGATAATTAAAACAAAAATAAAGTTAAGGGTCCGTATGACTATTTTGTTTTTCAGGTTTGGAGATTCTTCCTGTGATTACACAGCTTGCAATTAACCAAAGCTGTCATGGGATGATTGACATGGCACTGAGAAACAGATAGGGAAAACGACAGTGAGAAATCCGACGTACAGACATCATTTTACACTGAGAATATTAAAAAAATATATTTATTTGTTAAACAGTAAATTATTTCTGCTTTACTTTTTCAGAATATGGTCTTTCTTCTTAGTTTATACGGTCACTACAAAGAAAGTACTGTTTTCTAGAATTTTTCCCGAGATTTCCAAATTGGGATTCACCTAATTGCAATTGAAAGATAAAAATGCGGAACAAAACTTTAATAGGTGTATGTACTTTCATCAAACTAAGTTTGAGGAACCACATGTTAGTTTTATACTTGATAGGATGAAATTTATTATGCCATTTTAGGATATGTGATAAATCCAAATCAGATATAAAATAAGTAACAATAATTATAATTATTTAATTAAATATATTAATAAAAAACATTGGCATAAATGTGTGATCAGATTTGTTTTCATAAGAAATTTTGTACTTGCCTGCCGTAAAACTCCAAGGGAAGTCCCAATGTGCACATTTCTCAGCTAACCATTCTAAATTCAGTGGTGATTTGAAAGCAATTTGGATAATTGCATCATAGTCATGATAATATTCTTTTACTTAATTTACAATAATGTTGAATACTTTAAATTTAGCTTCTGGCATGCATATATATATATATATATTGTCAGGTAATGCAGGTGGTGTCATGGAAAGGGCTTTTATCTTGACTTGTAGTTAGCTAAACCATTTCTGTACTGAGTCTTTAATTTCTTTCAAGCGTCACATTCAATATTTTAAGAATTAACTTAATACATGTTTGGTTTAAGTTAAATATCAATTTAACGTGATGTGAATATTTATATATATTATTTTAAATTGAGAAAATTAATCATGAGTCTGAATTAATTTTGACTTAGAAACTGTCATGAATTAAATTTTTTACAAAGTTTAAGTACTAATTTTTTATAAATTAAGATTATTTAAAAAAGTATCTTACTTCAAAATCAATTTTAGTAGGTCAATTTAATAGAATCAATTTTATTTAATATCATATACTAAGTGTAAACATTATTTGATATAACATCTAAACATACATTTTAAATATTTTTTAATAAAATTTTAAATAATCCCTCTAGTCACTAACAGTAAGGTGTGATATGCATTTAGTTATCTTATTATCATACATTAATAACTATTCCAAGATAACAAGTAACATGACATGATTGCAAGGTCAAAGAGTGATAAGAAATTCTTTCAAAATTTGGAGCACAAAACTGTTAGAGCTGTTAAGAGGATTAAGTTCACATTAAATCATCTATAAAAAATATGAAACATACTTCATCCTTTTTTCAAGCTAATCATGACAAATTTTCTATTCAACTATATCAAACCTAGAATATATCTTTTATACAATCCATTATGTAACCCTTTCTTTTATCTCTATAACCTTACCAGTCTTATTTTACACTTTTTTTCCCTATCATTCTTTCTTGAAAAAAAAACATACAATTTTAGTGAACTGACTGTGTCAAATTTACATTTTTTTTGTTCAAAATACATCTTATCTTGAAAGAAGATTTTAGGTCAAACTTGATATTAAATGCAGAGAGTAATGTTAGTTAGGATGTTGTTGAACTGATTCTTATGATAAAAACATTAACGATCGGTATACCACTATCAACTATAACCTATAAAGGGACCTAGAGCAAAATCAGTTCGAAAAATAAATAGCTAATCACGAACATAACCTTTTTAAGTTTATCTTTATGTAAGTCCTATAATGTATGTGTCTGTTTTCCCTTTTAATTTGAACATATCAACTTGGACTCATCACTTGTGCGGGATCCTCGTTTCATTGGGAGGACACTTGGTGAAAACATTAGAATTGGAAGGATTACCTGATAGACAAAGTTCAAGTTCATATTCACGAACTATCTGACTTCAACTTTAATCTATATAATTCCTCATCCTGAATCACAGTTGGAATAGTCCAAGTGCCAAGAGGGTGCTCTGATACTTTTCCACCTAAAAAATTTAATCGCCAATAAACAACGGAAGGACATGGTTATGTTATGGTATAATTATACAGCTAGAATGGCTAGACTGACTCCAGCAAATTACCTTCTTTGGTGGCTTCTGCACATCTTTTCTGGTAGTTCAGAGAGAGATGGGGATCAAGTGATTTCAATAAACATTCATACTTTTCTTCAGCCTCACTAATGTATTTCGCCTGGAATTCAAAAGTTGACATTATATCTTGAATACATTAAATAAGTATATGCTACACAGCTACTATGACTATACCAATTGTAATTAAAAGGCAGGAATAAAAAAAACTTATCCATACAGGCAAATAAACAATACAGATTGTGTAGAAAGATGACAACATGGCATTATCAAAATTAGATCGATAGAACTTTTCTTCTCTCAAGATAGTTGAGAAATGACAATGATCTCTAAGGCTCTAACAAGAATATTATAATATTTCACTATACAATCTGCACATGCATTCTCGACGAAGTTTGAGTCCAATCTCTAATTGCACCTCCTCTCCCTGTAAAAATGGGTGGTAGAGTGATCATAAATCATTACTCCCTGATTCCACGTTTGATACTTGAGGTTACGCATTACACTATGAAGTAAAACGTCACATTAGTTTAGGTATTTAGTTCAACAATCCTGAAAGAAAATGAAATATAAGAATGCGAAATGTTGGACCACGCTGTATCTATTTGACTTTACATCAGCAAATTTTAAGAGAAATGTTAGTACATTAAATGACACTCGATTTCCAACACAGGTCTCAGGCTGGTCCTGCTTCTCTCTTAGTAGGACTAGATGGGCTTTCACCTAGTAGTGTGTGTTTAAAAAAGTGTCAGTGTGTGGATATTAATCTCCCCTCTGCATACTGCATGAAGGTGGTTCAATTAAAAAGTTTTGAAATTGTTACCAAAATGTTATCAGCTAACCAATAAACTTCAGCAGAGCATATTGACTTCTATTAGTAAGTATATAAATTTGCAGTACCATTTGTAAACAGTTTAACATTCTCACCAGCATAGCAGGAGCAGCTGAAGGTCCATATATTCGGATAAACATGCGCAAAATATTGAAATTGTTCTCTAAAACATCATCCTGAACGAGGGCTTTCAATCAAATTAAGATTCAGAAAACATTACAACAGATGGTGGTTAAAAGATTTGGATAATTGAACATACCTCATAATCATACCTGCAACATCAGGACAGAAAAGTTATGTTCAATAAAATTATAAATTGAAAAATAACTAGAATAAGGCTGAAATCTATATATGCATATGTAATTACAGAAAGAAATGAAACTTGAACAACAGCAAAGAAGCAACAAAAAAAATTAAGATAAGTTTTTGTCTTAGGCTATCTCTTTTGGGTAAAGAATTTTACTACTTCTATTGTAGAAAGGATACCTTTAGAGTGAACAGAATGAAATACAAAATCAATTAGTATAATGCCATCATCTTCTTTACCAAATTTAATGCAGCTATTTATTTGTATCTAAATGCATTCTTCATATATAAATATACAGAGAATACACAACAAAAAATTGTAGTGTGTGCTGTGATCAACAAAAAAAATAAAATATAAAAAAAAAGAGATCAACAAGTTATTGCAGATGAATTTACTCAATACCTATAAGCTGTTTAAAATAATATAAATAATAACAACAAAATTCTGCTGAAGTATGGAATATTATGGTATGCAGCACCAACTGAAACAAAAGATAGTACTTACAGATCGTCAGAAACTTCCACTAGGAACTCTGAAATTGAGAGAAACTCCATATGCAATTCCTCCGCCTTCCAAAAAGAATAAGAAGAACACAATTATCCTAAATTCATACATTTAGCTAAAACTATTTGTTATTTTATGTAAAAATTTATGCTGCTGACAATAGTTTAGAAGAAAATCAATGCCTAACTCAGAAACTGTGTGCACATGTCAAGAGTGAGATGAGTAATGCACTATCCACTAAATGTTTTTTGCTAATCAGATGTACCTTTGTCCCCTGCAGTTCATAGAGAAGAAGATTTAGCACTCGATAATCAAAAGACTTTAAATGAACAGCCTTCATCACATCCTCAACAAGAATCTGAGTAGAAATAATTAATAATTAATTATATTACAAACAACAAACTTTAAAAGGTTTTGAATCAACATATATACACTCAGAAGAAAATTAAAAGTGCATATAAATTATGTATACCTCCTCCTTGTTTATTAGTGCAGAACAAAGTTTTCTTTCAAGAGCCCAGTACTCTTCTCCCTGTCTAAGTTCTTCTCTTATCCTTATCTCATCAAGGAAAAAGACATTGAACCGAATTAAGGTAAACCTTAACTATTCCCCTGGAAATGTAAGGTATACAGTGCAGAATACTGACCTTTCTGTCAAAAGGCCTTCGTGTTCAAGAATAGTCAGAAGTGGTCTAACTGGGTCGTTTGAGAAGCAAGAAACAAATAATTCGGTTTCTCTCTGTATTTAAAATTAAATTATATCAGAAAATTGAAAGTTAGTACCTAATCATCAACATTCAAATTGCCACTGAATAAATCATCACCTTATCCTTTTCTCCAAATACACACTTTTCATTGTTGGGTGTTTGTAACAATTTCTCATTCATTTTATCAAGCTGCATCATAACAGAAACAGGTTCTCAGAAAAAATAATAGCTTTTGCAGATTTCATACTTACTATTGGAATATATCACTAAATCTCAAAGTAACACTCACAAATATGAAAAAAAATTGTCGAAACATATGCTTCCTAGTAGGAAAAAAAGTCCACTTCACCCTCATGCATTACTTGAATGCAATATTGCATTAAAATCCACCTCCACAAACTCAAAGGCCAAGTAACCCACTGAGACACTGAGGTGTGAGAATAGAAATTGGAGCATCTTAATGCAAGAAACGCCCATTACAAGGCTGCACAGTGTAGTGAAATTTGAGGAGTGCGTATTTTCGCAATAATAGAATTCATGTGTTACAGTGCATTACTTGACCTTTGACTTTGCTGAGATGAGAGACTTGAAAAAAATAACGTGCGGATAAAAGCGCTTGTGCCACCTAGGGTAAACATCAAACACCATTGAACACCTGTCCGAAATGGGAAGTATCATTTGTGCATTAGGACTGTTATAGGAAGATAACTAATATCATGTTGACAGTTGAAATGATGGTCCTTATATGGGTCAACCCCAAAACAACAAAGAGTCACACAGGTCAATGATAGTTATCACCATCGTTATTTCACACTCAAGGGATATGCCTTAACCAGTCACTCCATAGTAGCACTAAATATCTGTCATTTCAATTGCAATAATGCATAATCCCGAAAAGATGTCATGTGAATGGCTCTTAAGAAGGTCAATCAGTTCATAGCCACCTGCCTTGCCTTTCATCTGGCTTGAGGAGGTCTATCTATTTTCCCCTCTAGCTGCATGAACTTTTAGGCTCATTGATTAGCTCCACAGATGCAGTGGAACCACATTTATGAACGCTACACCTTCAAAACAATAATTGACTTGGATAATAAATGAGTGGCCAAATTTAATGACATCAATCTAGCATATACCTGATAAATATAGCTCTCTGTGAATGAAAGAATAGGTAAGTATTTGAAGATTGATTGTGGCTTGCTTACATCCAATCCGTGAAACATAAAATAAGATCTGCACTGAAAAAAAGGTTCAAATTAACATCAGAATCACAAAACAAGTTTTAAAGCATGGAGTGTTAATTTAATAGTATCAAGCCTTCCACGAAATTACTCTTGTACATTGTTTGTGGTGAAAAAAAGCTCCAATGCAGACCCGATATATGCCACTTTATTCATCTAATAAAAATGTGGTGATTGATTGCACAAACATGATATTATAGGGATACCAATAATGTTTATCTGTTACAAATACTCACATTTTCTAAACTAATCAAGCATTATAACAAAATATCTAGATCACAGCAAAAGGTTATTTTTTAATAGACTTACAAAATCCTCAAGGGTAGAATTTGCCATTTGCATGGAGTCCAGCTCAACCACGGCCATGTTTTCATTACAACTTTGCAATAAACTGCATTCTTCTGTTTGATTGCAACTAAGCAAAGCATCTCCTACAAGACTTTCTTGAAAACCTGAGGTAAAATTAAAAAATATCATAAAAGTAGAACTAAAACATTAAACAAAAATATGAACAAAATGTTTGAAAAGTATTGTATGAATATCAGCACACGCTATGGTAACGCAGCAGTGGAAGGCATTTAATGCACCCCCAATAATTGATAGTTAATATGGTTATCTAAGAGAGTATGAGTATCGAAGACGTGTAGGATATTTATATATGTGTGTGCGAAGCAAATGAAACACTAGCGTGCTTCATAGTTAGTTACAAAATTTCTAGTGTAAAACCAATTTCAGCTAGTGTCCTTTCCGTTTGAGAGAAATCATGAAACGAGATAGAAAAGTAGTGCTACTACTACATCTAAGCAAAAGAAACCCGAATAAATCATAATGCCACCAATAGTTACATATATTTTTATAAGTTTTTAACACGAGCCAGATAAAGAGCAATTCTGAAGACAGAATATTCGATTCGATACATGTAGGAAAAATAAAACAGTAAACCTAAAAAAAAAAAAAAAAAAAAAAAAAAAAAAAAAATATAAAAAAATGGGGGGGAGGGGGGAAACAAGAAGTTGGGTCATGGGGGGGGGGAAAGGGGGGGGG
>Ga0099824_1000061_pt1 | contig 72967 bp, 38 predicted proteins | sample SiratrowhiteBW_FD_76837 | JGI IMG/M metagenome (GOLD analysis project Ga0099824, IMG submission 76837) | Root nodule microbial communities of legume samples collected from California, USA - Siratro white BW | ecosystem: Host-associated > Plants > Roots > Nodule | place: USA: California... | reverse complement strand
TTCATAATTATATTATTACCTAAAATAATTAAATCACTAAAAATTGTTTACTTTATAAAAGAAATAATAAAAGTATATTATAAATATTATATTGTTTTCTATTTATTCTTCTTTTTTATTTTTCATCGATGAAAATATGTTTACTTAATGTTTAATTGAAGTAAATCAGAAAAAAAAATTGTCTCCTTATTTGATTCAATATATATGATGAAATTGAAGGGAGAAGATGTTATTTAAAATATTTTTTATTCATTTTAAAAACAGTTTTATTATCTTTTAAATATAAAATTATTAACACACAAAAATAAGGATGTTCACGAATTGGATTAATTAAAATTATTATCAACCTACTAAAAAATATCCAGTTAGTTAATTCAGTTTCTATATTTTTTATATTAAAATCAATTTAATCTAATTCATTTTAATTTCTTACAATCTTATGTCACAAGGGTTAATTAGTAATTTCAGAAATATATAATTAAAAAAATAAAAACAAATCTATAACATCTATCAAATCAATCCCAAACTTTCATAACCAATCCCCTCAAATCCCTTCAAATCTTACCATCCATTCATTAATCCAAACAACCATCTCATCCACACACAATCCACTCAAATCTCTTCAAATCCACTCCTCCAACCAAACAAAGCCTAAGACTTTATAGAGTGAAAGTTTAAAATTTGTTGTCCAATTATTATTTTATAATCATTCCAATTAGTTGTGAGGAGGAAATTTGTTCGGATTTTAAACTCCTTTCCTACCCAGAGAATAAATTAAAATGTTTAATTCGTCTCACTTATTTAAGTCGGAAGGGTCAAACTATAATTGTGTGTGAAAGATTCATTATTGAAAATATAATAAAAGAGAAAGAGAAAGAGGAAAAATTCATTATAATTCTTAAATATTTACTATATTTTTTACTAACAATTGAAAATTTGTTTCTTATTGTATCAAACTGATTTTTAACATCATGTTTATCAAAAGCATTCTTCATTTTCACTAAAGTTTGAGAGAAAAAGAAAGTTTTACTATTTTATATTCATATTTTTCATCTTATTTATTATTTGAGAACAATATATATATTCATCATAGATTGGTTAATTTTTATTAGACAACTCGTATTTTTTATCTTATGTTAAGGAGTTTTTCATATTGAAAATTTGTATGTCTCTCATCTTTGAAATTTTACTTTTGTGTTATATCAAGAAATTTTCCTTTTGTGTTCTATCAAGAAAACATGAAAGTAGGAAAATAGAATAGTTTAAAGAAAAGATGAGGGAATTACATTAATATAACCAAGGAACAAGAACTATAGTGGGGCTTTCAAGAAACCAACAAGAGAATGGTCAATTTTTTAGTTAGATATGTTTTTGGGCAAAGAAAGTCCAATAAGGTTTGTTTTTATTTAAAGAGGTCCAACAACACAGACTAGTTTGTTCTGTACGAGATCTGATTATATTCATTGGGCCAAGAATTAGGTAACTAGCATAAGTTCTTGTAGCCCAAAAGAGGCAATTTTAACGACGGTTTCTATCTTGAAGAAATTGCTATACCACTCTCCCCATCGCTAAATGCACTCCCCTTTGCAAATATCTTTAATTTGTCAAAAATGGTTATCACGTTCACAACCACAACTTTTTTTTTCTTTTGGAAGAGAACCAATTTATGCAATTTAACCAAAAAGCACGGTTGCATCTCCATGATCATTATTTTATGCAAGTATGTTTGCTAAATTCTAACCAATTAATTGCAGTTGAAATTTGATTAATTTCAATAATTACGTGTAATAAATCAATTATGAGCAGCTGTATTTAGCCTCATTAACATCTATTTGACCATGTTTTGTGAATGTCACTAAAATTAGTCGTCAATGATAGTTAATTTTTTCATCAGTTTATGTAAATAATAGAGCATTTCTTCTGAAATGGATAATACAATAATGAAAAATAACGTTGCCACAAAAAATACATCATGTTCACTCGTTATCAACATATGGCCTTGGACCCCATCTTTTCACAAAGAGGAAATATCATTGTCAAAATAAAGTGGATTGGTCGAAGGGTCAAGTGAGATTTATAATGATCTAAAGTGAAAAAGGTAAAGAAAATTGCCACAAAATAAACATACAATTAAATATAAATAAATAATTAACTATTTTAAAATAATAATAATAAAAGTCAATAAAAACAGTTGTGTTCAATATACATTAAATAAAACATAATGTTAAGATTACAAATCCTTTCTCTAAAGAAAATTATGGCTCACGATGGTCAAAAGCAAGTTTCTCTCACTTTTTAATGTTCAAATCCATACATTTGACTCTTCAAAACACTTGTTTTGAAAATTTTAAAGATAAAACCCAATCCAATCTGAAATTGTCCTCCATATTTACATTTGAAAACTTTATAACAATTTGAATGAATCTTATCATCAAAATAAATATGTAAAAAAATATAAATAAAAGGTTAGTTTTATTGATCACCAACTTGAACCAAACAAGTTCCATTGTCGCCATTAATATACACCCAAGTTCCCTCCAAGTCACGTACCTAAATTTGTTTGTTATTGAGTGACATGACCAACATCACTGTTCTACCCTTCCATCCCTTTCACTCTCCATAAATATTCTCATTAAAACAAGTCTTTAACCCCTCCAAGGGTTACTATTATTTTAGTGGTAGACCAAGTCCAACAAATTCTAGAGTTTTTATTGCAATAGTTTCAAATATGAATAATTTATTGTTTTCTCATGACACAAAATACATTTGAATAAATTGTATGTAAACAGAATTTTTATTTCTATACATTATAAAAAGAGGTGATTAATTTGTTGATAACATAGTATATAATTTAATGATGTTGACATTGTATTAAAATGAAAACGAGTAGAATAGGCTAATAGCAACGTGATGCGTGGGTAAGTGGAACCGCACACGTGGCGTAATCAGTGATTAAAAAATTAGGTATGATGTCATCAGTTGCATGGAGAAATATACGTAGCTACACTCACTACCTATTGATTGCTGCCACGTGTTAAAAATCCAACTGTATACAAGTTCTCAACGTAACACGTGTCAATTATTGATTCTCTATTTTCGTACTGTAATAATATATGAGAGCCACTCATATTTCTAGCCGACATCATTATTAATTTATCAGGAAAAAAATTCTAAAGTTTTAGTTTTGCATTTGTGCCCCTGGATTTTTGTTATTATCCACTCTGCCGTGCTTTCTATTATTATTTGTATTATCCGCTTGGGTTGGATGAGAGGGAAAAAATATTTAGTCAAAATCAAATATTCAACTTTATTAAAAATAAATAAATGTTAAGCCAACGTAATAGGTTAAAATTCATTATATACTGTGTTGATTAACTTTTGTTGGTATATTAACCTAATATTAAACTTCATAATGTTGGACCATTGAAATTAACAAAATATATGCTGGCAATGTTATTTTATTGGATAAGAGTTATTTCAGTGAAAACAATTCTAACATCTAACATAACTAATTTCAGGTTCAATTCTTTTAAAAGTTTGCTATAATGAATAAATTTTAAAATTTGTATGAAAATGAGTAAATAATATTTGGAAAAGCAATTTAAAAGTGAAAAGATTATGCTTTTAAAAACAATTTTGTATGAGATAAATTTTCTACATTGATGTTGTGTTCTCAAGCATGTTTTTTATCATTATTTTATTTATATTTGTAATGAAGTTGTATTTAGATGCACAGTTTGAAATTTATTTAATTTATTTTAAATATTTTAAATTATTTTGTTAAAGTGGTGTGGGTTAATTCAACCGAGTTTATTACAATTATGTGGCTTAAATTATACTAAATTCCTTACACGACTTTATCCATATACTTGTTTATTGTTATTTTATTGGATTTAAAAGCTTAATCAGACAATTGAAATATTTTTAAAATACTTGTTTATATACTTGTTTATTAAGTATGTTTAGCTTAAATTTCCTCTTTTTAGTTAATATTTATCATTTCATTGAGTGAATATATATTACAATCAATTACAAATAAAAGACGATGACTTTTTTTTTTTTTCGTAAGTTTCAATATGTAGAAAGAATTGATAGATATACAAACTTTGAATTTAACCATTCTTAATTGTCAAAGAAGTATTTTTCTTAACAATCGGGTGAAAAAAAAAATCCATTTGTGACATCCACATTCTAACTAATTGGAGATTCAATGACTCAACTTAACTATTATGCATATGGATCATCAAACATGTTTCAACAATGGTTTAAAAATTTGAATAAAAGAATTGTACATCTTAACATGTAATGTTTATCAAAATCGTGTTATATCGTATACAATTTTTGTTAAAATGAGACGATCATATCATAATACACAATTTGAATGGAATAGTTTACTTTGACACGATCTCATGTAGAAAAAAATAATACTAAATTTATACTAGTAGACACAACTTTAACAAAACAATTAAAAAAAATGTAAAGTTGTATATATAAATCAAATTTGCACCTAAAAATACAAATTTTTTATTTTGAAGTTGTCTTTTCAAATACAACTTACTTATTTTTGTAAAAAATTTTAAATTTATCTATTTTTATAAATTAACAAAATAAGGTTACACTATGATAAATTAGCCCTTACTCCCTACATCATGAATAAAATTAATATTGAGGATGAGCTACTTTGTTATTTTTATTTAACTTACCAACTAATCTAAATTTTTACATGAGTATTGCTTTTTATTTTTGCTTTCTTTTTAATTTAATCAAACAATGATTAAATGCGTGTTTAGTTACCATTTTCTATTCATGTCTGAAGAAGTATCATGTTAAAATGCATGAAAAAATAAATAATGATTCCTTTAGTGATGTACATCTACTGTGTAAGAATAGAAATTTACCCTCATGGTTATTCAGTAAAAAAAATAAGGGATTTAAGTTTATTATAGACTAGACTTTTAAAATGATTTTGTACAACACAAACATAGAGAAATGGGTATGAAGTCTCCTCTAAAATAATATATTATGCTAGATTAAGAATTGATTATTGAGAATACGTGGATAATATTCATAAAAAAAAAAAACTCACTCCGAAGATGAATTAAAGTTGATAAGTTAATTTTTATCTAACTCAACATTATCTACCTACTAATCATTCTAAGCAATATAATCGGAAGCAATCTTATCATTTATGTTGTTCTTAACTGAAATGTATAGACTTTTAAAAAGAGGACAAATAATCACAATAACTTAGTTGGGTACAAATGATTATTCAAGTAGGCTAGCCTAACATGTAATTAATGTTATTGAACATTTATTATTCAATTATTCATTATAGTACTATGTATTAACAAATGCATGCAATGTAAGGTTACCTTTCTCGACAAAAAAAATATCATAACAAATATAAGAACCATAATTATGAATTGTTGATATACCTCTTTAATAGCCTAAAACAAATTTGGATAGGGACCATAAGAGCCTTACAAATTTAGATAGAGATCTATCATCACCATAATTACTATTAATGTAACGTATATAGTATTATTTTTATTATGATTATGACCATTAGTAGTTTTGGCACTATATCATTAATTGACTAACCTACTTAGTCACCCTTCTACTCCTTATTTTGATGGTAATCTCCTCTACTTTGTTGCCCAATCCTATTATTTCATTAAATTATTAATTCTTAATCAAAACACCATAACCCCACATTATCACTAATTAAAAGTGCCAGCATTTATTTCTCATGTACTTAAATATAGGAATATTTCTTTTGAAAATTCGCTTCCAATAAAATTTGAATTAAAATGAATTATACTTCTACACTGCAATTCCAAACATTGAGTTGGGTCATTATAGTGAGAACATCTTGGTACGTTCAGTCTCTATCCACACTCCAAACAAGTTGTACCGAATAAAGAGAAAGTGTTGAGAAAAGAAAGTAATTTTGCAATTTCCAAGGACAAAACAGCAATAACAGCAAATTTGAAAGACTGAACGAGAAACAAAAACTGTGATTAAACCATTGCTTAGAAAGATTTTGCTTTCATGATGAGAAACCTACTGTGCCCTTATTTTAGTTCATTCCTTTGAAGGTGTAAGATTTTGCATTTGTGGTGTGTGTGTGTGGTCTACACTTATTCCTCCATTTCCATTCATTAATAACAACCTCAAAAAACACACAACAAGGAACACACTCTCCTATGCCCATGAAACTCTTTGGTTTCACTTTGTTCTTGTCTCTTGCACACTACTTTCCCTTCACTCGCTCCACTACACATAATTAAAAAAGCAAACCCCACACGCTTACACGCACGCCATGTTGAACGATTCATTACTCATGGGTTCCACGAGCCATGGCTCAGAGGATCATGAAGAAGAAGATGAACACGTACGAGAAATCCACGCCTTAACCCCACCTCGCCCTCCGCCGCCACGTGGCAGACCGTGGGACACTCTTCACACCCACCGCTCAAGCTCCCTCTCCGTCGCCAGCACCGACGGTGGCACCTCCTCCTCCGACAACTTCACCACCATGAGCAGAGAGTTCAACGCCTTGGTTCTCGCAGGCTCCACCATCGACCCCTACAACAACCACAACCTAACTCCCAGCAACCAAAACAACGTGAACAACAACTTGGGGAGGATCAGAGAAGATGAGTTGATGGAAGAGACGAACCCTTTGGCGATCGTGCCGGATAACCAGCCTCTGGACCCGCTTCCCTCGTCCGTAATGGGTGGTGGTGGTGCACGTGAAGAGCACGTGTCGGTGCAGAGGGTGAAGAAGGAGGAGGTGGATACGAAGATATCAGCGTGGCAGAACGCGAAGATTGCGAAGATTAACAACAGGTTCAAGAGAGAAGACGCTGTGATCAATGGGTGGGAGAGCGAGCAGGTTCAGAAAGCTTCCTCTTGGATGAAGAAAGTTGAGGTAACTTTTTTTTCTCTTCCTTTTTTCTTTTTCTCACTGTGTTACTTACTTACTTGCATGTTCATCTTCTTCCTCCTTTATTATATTTTATGTGTTTGAGTGGATTCGGTTTCTTTGAGGTTATGATTATTGTTATTACTCTTGAGACTGAAAGAGAACGGGCTTGGATTGATTCATCATGATCCAATCAGTAAGTATACATGATCAGGTTAACTTTGAAATTAAGAAGAAAATTGAAGAAGATTGGCCAGGGAGTGATTGCAGCCATGATTGATGATCACCTCATTATTATTATTTTATTATTATTCATTGATTTATATGTAGAAGAAAAGATGAGGAATTATTTTCCTTGGTTGTTGAGGAACCACATAAGGAGGGAAAGAAAACTAGTACTAAAGTAAATAATTTTAATCATTGGTAAAAAAAAAAGTATGCATTGATGATTTGTTTATGCATACATGTTCATGTAAGATTAAAGGGTATTTTTTGTGTGGGTGAATAAAATTATTCAGTGTGCATTTTAAGGAATATTATATCTATTTTTAGATGAAAAAAAATGTAAGATCTTAGATATTTTTACTAACGAGACAAGTGGAATTCAATATCTATGTTCCAAATGCGATAAACATTTACATTTTTGTCCAAGCAGTGTAAAACGAGGCAGGTACCTTTTGTATCTTGATCCTATGAATATGTCTTTTTTTTCGTGCATTCCCATGGTTTTGATAATTTATAATAGAGTGCTGATTTCTTGACATCGAAAAACTAACTATACAACAGATTAATATTTTAATAATATAATACCAATATATATTATTGTATTAATATAATGGGTTCTCAAATGAATGTTTTTACTTTGATGGTGTCAAATAAATTTTTTTCTTTATAATACCACAGGTTCAATGTCCAAATCATCACAGGCAGAAAATGATGCACGGGGAAATGAGTCTTCAAAAAGTTGAATTACGACTAATAAGTTCTTTCTTCAACATTCAACCTCACATTTTTCACCTTTTCTCTTTTTTTTGCATCGGCAATTTTAAGCTAAAACATCACCCACCTGCTATCAATTTCCATGATGGTACATTCTTTTGGTAGCATAACCATAGTGATGTGAAAAGTGGTTTCTATGGTCTACATTAATTGCCTTATTATTGAAGCTAACAACTTTTTCATCGACAGACAAAAAAAAGGTGGAAATGTGTTACCCACCAGCAAGTACCAAACTGTCCAATTATTTGATTTCAAGTTAATTTTAACTAAAACTACGTGTCCATGCAGTAAAACAAAACATTGACTAGACCAGATTTGGTTCTGTGCAAAAAGTTATTACATTTTTTGTTCATGATGAGTAAAGTTGGATTTGTGCAGAGGAAGCTGGAGGAGAAAAGGGCAAGAGCAATGGAGAAAATGCAAAATGACATAGCAAAAGCTCATAGAAAAGCAGAGGAGAGAAGGGCATCAGCAGAGGCCAAAAGGGGAACCAAAGTGGCTAGGGTTTTGGAGATTGCTAGTCTCATGAAAGCAGTTGGAAGACCTCCTGCCAAAAAGTCCTTCTTCTAAATATTTCATATTTCCAAACCCCTTTTGAAACACATTGTTAGAGATAAAGGAAAATAAAAGTAAAAGGAAAACCAACTGGAGAGAATATTACTTGATGCCATACTCTATAAGAGCCCCTTTTCCTTTTTTGGATTAGGTAAAGAGTGCAGCACTATGAAAAGAGAGAAAGAAAAAAAATGCAGATGAGGGATATGCGTCATGTTATGTGAGAACCAATTGGAGTGTTTGTAAGTGATTGCAGTGTTTGAATGAACATGATGAGTGGTGACACGCTTATTTGATTGTGGTGGTTAATAAGCACTTTTGTGTTTTGTACATTACTATATTGCTTCTTTGAATCACTTGCCTCCATCATTAGCAAATGCTCATCTTACCTACCTAACCATGCCAGCTCCTCGTCTGCATTATATACTTTCCAAATTATGAGATTATGGTTTACCAAACTCTGCACCCCACAAATCCATCTAATAACTTGTTAATTTTCAAATCATGTCACAAAAGACAAATAGTTTGTTGCTTAGCTTATGAAGTTATGAGTTACAAAACCTTTCTAAACATCTAAGTAATTGCATGCTTAACACTCTTGAATTGATGCATATGTATGACTTTGACACCAAGGTGAGGCTTTTTTCATCGGTAGGATCGTACACAGATACCTTGAATGGCAGAACAGTATATATCATGAAAGAATCACTTAACTAAGAAAAAAAAAATATTAGAAACCTATCAATGGACAACCAAATTTGGGCCTTGGGCTACCTTACATTTTATTTCAATGTGATTTATTCATTTCATTTCATTTTTCTAATTTTTGAAATATAAATTTGTTAAGTGAAATTTAATAATCAAACAATTTCAATGATATTTCAATATGTGGCATTCAAAAGCTACCTATAACATAGATGATCTAAAATTAAATATAAAAAAATAATTTTAGAATGGTGGATAGAAAAAATTCCTTTGCTCTAACAAAAGTTACAAGTATCATTAATAATCTCTATAAATATATATATTGATTAAAAATAGTTATTTTTTATTACTGTTTATATAAAATAATTTCTTTTTTTAATATTCAATTTAAGAAAAAAAAAACATTGCTAATATCGAATTAATGCTTACTATAAAGTTAGATATGTTTTAAGACTAATATTTTTAACCGATTCTTTAAAAATAATCATATAATAATTAACACTTCCTCTGTTTATTATTTTATAAATTACCGTAATATGACAAATAAAGTTTTATTTAGAATAAATAACGGATTTCGTATAATAAGTATCAACATATTTTATTTTTAGTATAATACAATAACTTTTATTTTATTAATTTTGTTTGAAATTCATTCATAAATATGTATTTAGTCTTTTAGTAATTGTCAAACTTATTTATTAAAGAAAAAATTAATCTATTATAATATGTATTATACTAGACTCACTATTTATTCTTTTTATTTATTATAATATGTACTTTTTATGTCTGTTAAATTTATAATCAACATAATATGATGAGTGAAATTAAATCATTATATTAAGTTATTATAAAATGTTTTTTGTTCATTATATCGTAAGAAAGGTATGATTTATACATGGAAGTTGGAAATAATTTGTTTCAATTTGATGGGCTTCTGGGGTGTGGTGCGGGTAAAAAGTAACGATATATTGCAGCATGGTTTTCAGTTTTTTTGGAGGAATTTGGAAGGCAGAGAATGCTTTCATAATTTCAGGGGAAAAGAAGAATGTGCAAGAGATAATTGAGGCTACAAAATTTCATTCTTGTAGATGGAATAAGGCAATGAAGGATTTTCATATTCTCTTTATATCTGGATCATGAATCCTAGAGGTTGTGTGGCTTTGTATCACAACTATGGACATTTTCTTACATCAATTCCACGAAATCTAAAAAAACTAGCTAAAGTTAAAACAGTAGAAGATATTCATTTGAGGCAACATAAATCACGAGTGGAAGGCATCTTTCATAATTGCTACTACAGAAAAGCATTGGTGCCGACACACTTTGTTAAATGTGAAAATGACACGTGGCATTATGAAATGTCTTCTTTTGGCAAATTCAATCAACTAACCAGAAAGGGTTCATTGAAATTTACCCAAAGGAGACACGAGAGATCATTAAAATCAAGAATCAAGATATCATGGGACTTTCTACATTCTCCTTGTTATGACAGCAAGGGCTGAATAAATTTACCTTTTTCACACACCAATTTTGCGTTATGTCTCTCCTTATCACACTATACCTCATTTCAAAGACAAGTTCAATAACATTAATTCAAGTATGCTTCATCATATGTGAGAAATCTATTTTCATTTTCATGGCAATTAGTCTGAATAGCGTTTTTGAAGGGTTAATAATTATGGTTATGAACTCCATCTGATTAAGTTCTAGAATAAAGAGTACAACTTTAACAATATTGCCACAGAAAAACTAAAAGCTTCCATGAGGGTAATTAAATTCTATTACTGATTCTTGCAGCACCTCAAATAGTTCTCATCTCTTAATGGATTCTGACTTGCATGTGGTACTTCTGCTAGGTATTCATACTTGTAATGTGTAGGCATTATCTGAATTTAAACTTGCTGTTTTTGGAGTTTTGTAGTTAGACTCGTTATGGAGTCAATGTTACAATCAATATCTCTTACATAGGCTCTAGAATTTGGTCATGCAACTGTTGCTGTTGTCACCAAGATAAATAGACTTTCTGTTCGTTCAGCTTCTGTCATAAATTCTACTTTTTAACCCAACTAAATTGAACTCCAGAGATTATCATGTACCCTCATATAAGTTGTATACTGATTACTGTAACGATTGGAACTTTGTCACGGGTCAAATTTTAACTATGGTTTCTCTATTCAAGATGGTAAAATCAAATATTTCCTTTTTTCGAAGCATGAATATATGTTTCAACTATCATAGCTAGGCAACATTTTTTTTGCTGAATGAAGCATGACTTTTTTGCAATATCTGCAACTAGTATATAAAAAGCAAGCTGGGTTGTCTCCTGAAAATATGGCAAAACACCTTGAACCGCTGTTTTGAGGCCATAATAAGATTCAGATGCATATTTCAGTGTTCTGTTCGTTTGTCTTTTTACATTCCCAATTTTCGGCATATTGCTATATCATGACAACTCATTTTCATAAAACAATCGATACGAGTTCAAAAGTGAGAAATAAAAAAATTGAGTAATATATAAGAAATAAAATCTACAGACTGAATGTCTTACAAGATTTTATATTGATAGTTTGTGTCCGATATTATTATTGATTAGAAATCAAAAAGTGAAACGATTTACTAATAATTCATTTATGTTCGTGTTATTGAGTAAAAGTTCGTTTGTCAAAATATAAACTGCAGTTCTTCAGTTGAGAACACTATACAAACCTGGATTTTGATTTATATTTTGCAAGGTCAACCTTTAGTAGTACTTCAAATGCTATACAGAACAATGCGAAAGTTGGAAACACTCTTTCTAACATTTTTTTAATCCTCTCTGAAATTTATTGGAAATCACAAAAAATGTGTAGAACTCGTCTCTTATTTAGTAATTCTTTCTCTTGATTTAATGGTTTCTGATAAACTTTAACCATAAAGAGAGGATGTATCTAGAAGAGTGTGCTCCCATTGCTTCTCATATAGCACTTCACTTGTTAAATCATTCGATTGTGTCCTGTTTTGTTGTGTTGAACAAATTCACGAAGATGAAAGTGGAGCTCATTCCCATAAGTATCAAATGTCCAAAATTACAAAACGTACAAAGAAAATAAGGAAGATCTTCACTGTCAACCATTGATTTGCAAATGTTTTGACAGTTTTCCTGCTGTTACTGCAGAACTCACTCATGTTGCTGGTAAAGAAAAATAATCAAATCACACACTATTTCATCTCACGTGAATATTCCAACCTAAAATTTTAATGGATATTTTTATATATTGTTTATCTCTTTCTTTTACGTTCAATTTATAATTTTCAATTGTATTATTGAATTCTTGTGAATGAGAATAAATGTAAATGACACCGAATTGATGTGACCACATGGTATAGAGTTTAAAGAATTGAAGAGAAGTTTCGTAAAAGTAACTCATCGGATTGATTGAAAATGATAAAAGATACAAACGAGAGTGCGAACTCTATGTACAAAGCTTATTTCAGAGGCAATTAACCACAAGCTAACAAAATCTTCCACTCACTAATACCCTTAACATATAGCATTGATTAACAACAAAAGATGAATTGTTCCTGATAAGATGACTGGTGAAATGAAATACTCAACAAATATGTGTTTTAGTTAATGTAATCTTTCATTGAGTTTTAGTTACCTCACCAGAAAACATAGTTTGTGTTACAAAGTTTTTGAAATGAGTGACACCTTGATGCTCATGAATGCGACTTATATAAATCTTATACGGCAGAACAAGTTAATGTGAAGAAATAAGGAGGCCTTTGGCCTATAATAGTTTTCCTCATTTAAACATAATGATAACAGGTTCAGATCACACTTGGTGAAAACTTGAAACATAAATTTTCTTCACGTGCACGTTATCTAGAGAATGGCATAAAGAGTAAAAAACAAGTAGCAAGACATTTTGTCAAGTTCAAATGGTTCTAGAATCAAACGCCTTTGCAAGACCTTCAACCTGTAGTCATATTGACCATAATGATCACGAGATCCTTCGAACCCGTGACCACACCGAAAAACTGCAGAAAGAAAATTACAGGCTACGTCACTTTCTAATTCTGCGAGTGTGGCACAAGATTAAAATGAACTCATTGAACTATTATTTTGGAACTTGGCAGCTATAGGATAATTTAGCAGCTAACAACAAGCAACGAAAGTTCCATGTGATGTATTTCAAACGCAATACGTGTAAATGGGGTTCTATTTAATAATCCGAATTTGCGAAAAAAGAAGCTTCCATGAAATACCCTTTTGTCAACATAAGCCATAAGCCATCATAGTAGACCCACAAAAGAATTTTGTTTATATTTATATGCCATCTGTATGAATCTTGCACATCATGGACTACGTCATCTTTTCTCTGGTTGGATCATGTTGATTTAACTAAACAAAGTTGACTTTGATGGTTTTGACAGCTTCTAGAATCCAATTAATCATCACAACCGTGTTTCTTCCATGTCAATACTTTATACACATGCTATTGTTGACTACACTCCATAGATATTCACACAAGAATATGGTTGAGCATAAGGGGAGGAGGGGATGCATGTTACCCAATCTTACCTTATCCACTAATAAATACAGATTTGGTATTTACAAATTTAATTATGTTCTTCGTTTCTTGGTTCATTTATTTGGTTTTGAACGTACCTTATCTACACAATAATTGTCCAATAGGTTGGTATTTTGCTAAAAAAAATTCTTTTTCATTTAATCAAAATTAGATATGTTCCAAAAGTAAACAAATTTGCATGTATTCCTTTTCTTAAAAGTATATGTGCATACCACTTTAATCCATTTTAGTATCAAAAATATTTTATGAGTAACTTTTCTCCTTTTTCTGTTCTATTGTTCTCAGTAACTAGTTTTGAAGTCGTCGACTTTTTATTTGGTAACTCATGGACTTTAAAACTTAAATAAATAAATAAAAGGATTTTGAATAATAAAATCTTAAAGTCAGATGAGGAAACTTAAAAATATATTCTCATCATGTTGAGAATGTTTTTGACTCAAATAAATATTATAAAATATATATGATTACTTGATAAAAAAAAACATTAAATTTTATTATATTTTTATAGTTCTAGAGTTAACAATGAAACATTCAAAATTAGCTGTTAACAATATTAAAAGTTGTACGGTGAAGAAATTTATTTTGAAAGTTGTTAACTTCCAAAATATATATATATATATATATATATATATATATATATATATGTGAATGCACAACTTTTTTTATTAAAAAAAAGTTAGTTATTAATATGTTATGTTCAAAACTGGTAACTTTTACTATCAAGTTACCTTGAAAAACAACGTATATACTTCTAAAGCAAAGAATGTTACTTATTTGTTTATAATTTTCTTTAGACATAAAATATTTTTGAGAAATAATTTTGTTTGAACTGGATAAAATTATCAGAAATAATAAAACTCTTCTTTTAACTATTTAACACAATTATATATACTTAGAACTCGAACATAAACCTCTTAATTAAATTAAAACAATTCCGCACTAATTAAATAACATGTTTGGTGGTTTTTATTATCATTGATACGGGTAATAATGTGATCTTCAAATAGAATATTTTCAATTTGATCGGAATTATTTGATAAGATACTGTTCATCTAGCCTTTTTGTTTTTAAATACTATTTATCCATTATATAATCTTTGTTAAGTCTTCTCATGGAAGCAATGCTTTGCAAATTTTTAAGAATAAGGATGTTATAGAAAATATAAAATTGTGTTAAGAAAAACTATACTTGTAAAATTAAACTACTTTGACATTTTTTTAAAATGGTAAGTGACATTTAATTAAGACTATTAATATTCTAATTACTTATATTTAATTCTTACGAAATTTCAATCAATTGACATGTGACCAGTTAATTTTAAGACACTTATTATGATATTGTACACGATTTTATTAAAATTGATTTATCATTACAATTTGGTTTCTCTAAACTGAAAAGTACTTTAATGGATTAATAATTATCAATTAAAATCATTAATTAAACTATAATTGATTTTATCACAATTTGTAATCACTATTTTTCTAATTAACAATTTATAAATGTATTGTATCTTCTAAATCATACTACATGTTAGAAGAGTACAAATTTTTTACTTTAATAATCCGACGGAATTTTGTTTGTTTGAATTCAATTGGATTTTAGTCCAAATTTTACTTTTATTTTTTTATTTTTTTTGGGGTGGGGGGGTCGGGGTCATAGATTAGGTTTTGAAAATGATATCAACGTGATATTGTTTTCTATGAAAACATTTAAAGTCATTTTATCCATTATAATATATATTGTGAAAATTAATTAGTTGACTGTAATTAGTTAAAAGTCATTTTGAAATAAAAAAAATTCTAAAATTGAATTCTAACGAATTATTAACAAATAGCAAATTAATACAACATATATGAGGTAACAATATTTAATTAGATATATTAAGAATGCTAGTTAAGTTGTTTTCAATTTTTTTTTAATTTCATAAAGTAAAGGAGTATATTTTCTAAATGTTTTTAATAATATGTATTGAAATAACGTGGGATATACCACTAAATAGAGTTATGCTAATTAAAACTTGTTTATATAAAAGTTCATAAACATTATCAGTTTTATATTATATTTAAGTATGATCACTCGGGGATTTTTACATATATCATTAGTTATGTATTATAATTAACATGGGGAGTGATATTTTTTAAGTGATCTTATAAGAATATTGTTTTGGGGACTAATGATATCTCATTTACTATAGGTTTTGTAAATATTATTCCTATCATATGATGACGCAAAAATAAACATAAAAATAAATCAATTTATTTGTTTTAATTACAATTTCACTTGAATTTTTTAAATTTAATACTAAAATAAAAAAAATTAAATTTAAAATTTTTTATAATTTCGTAAGTTTAAAAGTGAAAAATTCTGAAATCGTATAGTTTTAAATTATAGAATTTAAATAAAAATAAAACACCTAAAATTAGCTCAAAGTTTTCTTCTTAAAAAAATGATTTCCTAAAAACTCATCTTAAAATTCTGTTGACGGCAACATTTTCTTTAAGTTAGAACCCCAGTCAAAATCAAGGGGTTATATAGAAACCATGTTTCATAATTTAATTGCCATTATTATTTTTATTTTTTATTTATAAGTAGTATCTTTACTCTTTACAAGATAAAATATTATATTTTATAAAACAAAAATGTATAATGAATATTTTGAATGTGTTAGTTATAGTGTAATCAAAATTTAAAACAAATAATTATTTTAAATATATAAATGATATTTTAGATTTCGGGTAAATAGTTTATATTATAACACAACATTATTTTTAATTAATTTGTAATATTCTAAAATTATTAAAATTTAATTTTAAAAAATGAAAACGATATAATGAGTTTGATATCGTCGATGCAGATATTTTTAGTATTGTCAAATCAAATTAATTTTTCAATTAAAATTAATAATTTTAAAAGAAATGTACCACCAAAGTTAGGGACAGAAAAGTAGAATGCTAAAATAAAGTATTAGTCCCTTAACAAAAAAATAAGAACTTCATATTATTAAATTTAAAATTGATTTCGATTACAAAGTTCAGTTATTCATATATACTAATAATTTAATATCTAATTTTATCATTTTTTAATAAATACTTATCATATTTACAAAATTTCTTATTAATTTGAGATTGAAAAATCTTCTATAAATAAATTTTCACTCAATATTATATTATTAGTGTTCGAAAATCATTATTAGAAAATTTTTAATTTAGTTCGCTCAAAATCAATCTTAATTCACTTTGTGCAATTCCAACTTAATTTCGTTTAAAATTAAAATTAAAATAAATAAATGTTCAATATATGAGATTAGTATAAGAAAGATGACAAATAAAAAAAAGCTTTAGAATAGAAAAGAATAATTAATAATGTTTTCTGTAAAGAATATTATAAGCTTTTAATAAATGTGACGTGGTACGTCTCTTAAAGTTTTATGAACTTTTCTCGTATTTTTAACTATCTTATATTTACTGTTATTTTATTGGATTAACATATTTATATTAGCGTTATTTTCTTGGATCGACATATTCATATTTGAACATATAAGAAATTACAGTATTTTTTAATAAGTATATTGAAACATACAAGAAGTTATAGAATATTTGTATGAAGTGATTAATTTATTTATTTTTAAGATAGTGTCTCTAAACAAATATTGTTATGATATTTAGTTTCGGTATTTTAACTGGAAGGTAGAATTTATCTATTTTACTTCATGATATTTTATTTTATATTATTTAATTATTTTCCCTTAGATCGAATTAGAAGTTCCTGAAAGAATAATTTTATTATTCCCATATTGCCCTTATTTAAATATGGAAAATATTAGTTTGATACTATTTTTTACAAATAATTCCAATTTAACACTATTTTTATTAATAAAATATTATATATGAATAAAATAATAATACATATTGGTATTAAATAGAAGTAAAAAAAATAAACAGTGGTATTAAGATATCACCATCCATCTAAACATAAAGTGAAAAGTGAGTTTAGGGATAGATGATGATTATATCATTAAATAAAAAAATTATATCTGTTTTTTTAAAATTGAAAAGAGAGGAAAATGAGATAAAATAATTTTTAAATATTGTATTCCGCTTTATAGTAATTTAAAATAACTTAAAAGACTTAATGTAATCTTCATATTTAATTTTTAATCCTATCAATTAAGTCTCTAGATATTACACATGCATAATTTTAATGTCCTAAACTTTAACTTTTCCCTAATTTTTTTAAAATATCACAATTTACGATTTTGGTGTCGTAAACATTTTATGAATCATATTTTCATTGGCAAAATGATTAAATTACATCATTACCATTACTACAAGGACACGATTAACATAATCAGAATTTGAGAAAATGAAAATTTGGATATTTGTATCTAGATAATTTAATTGACATGAATGAAACATGAGCATTAAACTCTCACAAATATAATTGTGGAAGAAGCAATAGTACAATAAAACCATTAATATTTTTGAAAATTTAAATAATAAAGCTTATTAAAATTTCATTTTATTTTTCTCTGTTTTATTTTAGTTTTGAATGTACCATCTTCTATTATTAGATTTCTAAATGGGGGCATTTTCAGGATCCCCTAAGTCAAATTATTGTACCTGCAGAATTGGAAAAAAAACTATCCTTCCTTTCATGAACCTAACCACTTATATTAATGGTTTTTCATAGCCTCGTTTAAATGAACCCACATGTAAGAGAAGGTGACCTAAATTTGCCTTTGTATTTAACACTCCACCAACCTTAGCAACATGTTTCTTCATTGTTCCTATCTATCCACACATTTTTTTCATCAAACTTTTAAGGGATTCAAGTTTGTGTGTACCGTTACATTTTCTAAATAATGTTTGTCTTAAGAGTTTAACCTTCTTTAAATAAAAGTTAATTTGTATGCACGATTGTTACAGAAAAAAAATCAATATTAATTTCAGTCAAAAAGTTATGTTATAGGCAAAAACTAATGTATTAAACATGTGATCAACACTATTATCTTTTTTTTTTATGCTTTAATATCAATATTAAAGTAGTTGACTTTTGATTCACTTAGACAGACACCAATGGTATCTGTTTCAATTTTAATACTATATAGTCAGACTAGGTGGACTACTCGGAACATTTTGACAACCTAACCGTTTATTTTATTTTTTATTTTTTTATTTTACTTTCTAACACAATTTCTATTTATATGAAGAAAGCGTGTTATAATTATAACTTTTTTTTGTATTTTGTTTTGAATTTCTTTTAAATGGTATATAAATATACTGTTTATCTTGAAAATGAAGTAATGTCACAAGAGCATGTGACTTTTATTTTTTTTATTTTCTTTTATCCTGTTTGTTGGAATGGGATTAGTGATTGTGATTTTGTTAATCTTAGGGCAAATATGTAATGCAGGTTGAATTTTTTTGCTTTCACTGCGTTGTTGTATTAGCTTCAGGATAACTGATATGATGGAAAATCAATATATTTTCGTAAGTGGTTTGTGTCATTTAGAGTTTTTGAGTCACTGTAAGTTTATAGATTTGTGTGTGTGTAGACCAGTGGGAACAAGGGTAGTGGGAAAAGTTTATAGATTTTTCACTAATGAATACATTTTTTTTTTTTTGTGAACATGACATATAATACATACAAAAGAACAGTGGTGTTCTATACAGATTTTTCATTTAAAAAAAATGGTGCCAATTTTTTTAATTTTTTAAAAAATTAAAATGAAATAAAAAAGTTATATATTGTGACATTACTTTATAAAAAAGTAAAAAAAATAAAAGTCATTCTTAAGAGAACACTTTCACATTCTTGTAAATTTTATAAAAATCACTATAATTTTGATAAATTAAAAAAATACACTAAATTAGGAAAACAATCACAAATGATATAGTGATGATAGAATCTGATTTATTTTCTGGAATATGTTGAGTTAGTAGAAGTTCATTATTTTGTTGCTCTAAATAAAAGTCCTATGTTTTAAAACAAGATATATCCCATATAGAAAACAAACCAAATACTTGCTAAAAATATGTCAATTTAAGAATATTATTTTTAAATAAATGAATACATTATATTAGTTACAACTACACAGAACTAATAAACATATATTATATATCGGTTCAAATTTCAGTTAATATAATAAGACATATATTACACTAAATTTAATAGTAAGTGATATATATATATATATATATATATATATATATTATTTTTAATAAGTAACATATAATATTTGTTAAAAAAGTAGATCGAGATTAAGCTAAATTAAAAAGGTAAACTGATTTTGAAAAAGATTATCCCCTTGTCACACTAATTCTTTAAAATAAAATTTATGTAAAAAATATGAATGTAATTAATTCTAAAATCAAAATTGACAAAGATAGCTAAAAAAGAAAAACAATACAACAAAAATACAATGTTAGGAGTGTAACAGCCTAAAAGTTCCATAACATGTCCCATTGAACTCTTATAATTGAACAAAAAATACTTTCAATCTATATATTATTTAATATATACAAAGATAAATAACAGAAGAAAAAGAAGAAGATGAAAAGAAAAGAGGGAAGAAGAATTTTTTTTTTAGGTTGGACGAAAATAATTTTACCCGAGCTAGAAAATTGTCGCTTGAGCAAAAATACTCTAGAGAGTACTCCTAATTTTTGCCAGAGCGAAACTACTAGCGAAAACACTCCAGAGGACACTCTATTTTGTTTACGAAGAGCTCGCTCAGGCGAGCTGCATCTCGCTCAAGCGAGACTTGCAGAGTGAACTTTTCTGCAAAATTAGTTTGAGCGAGATTTTTCCGCTTGAGCAAAACTATCTAAAATGATTCTTAACTAAACTAACTTTGTCTGCTACAAAGTATTAACATGTATTTAAGGTTCAAAGTACTATAAAAAGTGTTCAGGTACATCAGACATATGTACAACTATCTACATGACAAAAAGGAAGACCATCTCAAGGTTATAAAGTCTTTAACTACAACAAAAATAGTATATACAAGACAAAAGGAACATCAGTTTAAGGGCATATCATTTTTAAGGTGTTCAAAAACCTGCATCTGCACCTGCTCATGTACATAGTACAGTCATCGCAATAAGCTAGTACATTGAAAGTTTATAACATACTAAACACATGCAAATAGAACAGAGTATCTCAGTCATAAGAATTTCTTTAAAGTCTAGCATATCAAGTTTCACTACAAGTTTTCCTTTTTCATTTGAAGTACTCATATCAAACATCATTCATAAAGGTCTCACATGGACCACATCAATACATATAGGTCACACATAGACCTATCATCTTCCGGAAGACCCATTAAGTATGTCCTTACCAAAGACTAACATCTAATCCAATACCCAAGACTTAGATTCAGCAATTCTAAGAAAAAGGACCAATCCAATACCCAAGACTTAGATTACCAGTGAATCTAAGAGAAATGACTAATCCAATACCCAAGACTTAGACTGTCATTCGAATCTAAGAGAAAGGATCATAGTAAGTTCAAACATCCAATACTGAGTCTCACTAGCGATCCCGGTGTGTATGAACTCCCTCGCCAGCTTCTCACCACCTGATATCTTAGTCTACGTGACTACTTAGATCATCAATGAAGCTAGAGGATCTCTGTTAAACATAGGCGTGCTATACATTAATTGATCATTCACATCAATACTCATTCAATCCACAAATCACAAATCATATTATGCAAGTATCTTTCTATCATCAAAACAATATTTAATTACTCAAAACAGTTAAGTTAATCACACTAAGTCAAAACAAACAATCAAATTCGTTTAGTGTTTAAGGACCATTCAAACCTGCAAGAAAGACTTGATCACTAATAATCACATATTCCAATCTTATGTCCTATATGTCTATTTAAAAGTAATTAACTAGTATAAAAATAAGTTACTAGCTTCCCTTATCTCAGACAACGATCCCTTGTCAATTCCTCCAATCAAGCAACAATACCAGTCTAACTTTAGGTATCTAGAACAACTTTTTCAAATAACACCAACTTTTAGTACAACCTTAATCAAGTTGAGAGGAACACTTTTCTCAACTGTTCCTATCAATATTGATGACAAAAACTTAACAAAAAAAAATAGAAAACAAGAGATCTTTAGAGCAAATATGAACTTACTCCGTTTGAGATTCTGATTGGTTTGAAATGGCCCTAAGATCCTCAACTATTGCGGGACTTGATCAGATTCTCAAACAGATGGAATATGAAGGGTAAAAATCAAGAGAGAAAGGAGAGGGTTGTAGAGGATGGAAGGTAGGAGAGAGAGAGCTAAAGTAAAAAAAGGAAGCTTTTGTTCTTATCCTTAGTGCAAGTGTGTGTGTCTGGTTACAAAGAGATTAAAAAACAAGATTATACAATGTATCTTACATCTAATTTTAACTATTTAATCTAAAGATAATTAAAATTTACTATCTTTTATATTCTATTACAAACACTTAACATATAGGAAACATATATAAGATAGAAAAAAAACACAAATAAATTTAACTCTTGTATTAAATTGAAGAGAATATATCTAATGCTTAGATCATACCAAGAATAATACAACAAACATTTTTGATGAACTATCAAGAACACACATTCTAAATTAACCTAACTATATAATGATGAAAATAAATTACCATGATGCACAACAAAAACAATTGCAAAAAAAAATTTATTGACAACACACAACTTTTAGAAAATTTTGTCAAACCAAGAGAGACTTCAAGGATTTCTTGAATAATTGAAAAATCAATTATTTTAAGTTGTTAATAAATTATTTTCAAGAAAAAAAATGTTTTTTAGAGAAATAAACTCTATGTTTTAATTAATCATACTCTTTATTAATTGATTATCTGTTCTTCAATATTTATGGAAAAAATAAAATCACTTTGATAGATTATTTAAATGTCTTAATCATTTATTATTTGAGACTAGTTAAAAATTCATTTGCTTGTTTTTTGTTTTAATTTATTAATAAATTGATTATGTTCTAAAACCATATTAAAACCAAAATAATTGATTATATAAACTCTTAATCCATTAAAAATAAATTTAAAATCTTTGTTCAACACATTTCAACCTTTCGAAAGCAAATTTTATGATTGAGGTTAAGATTAAGATGTATATTAAATTAAAATTTTTATTATTAGTTAATGTGTGTAAGAGACACAAACATATATAATGAAAATTATAACAAATAACATAACTCAACATCATCTTTTTCAAATATCATCAAATAAGTTTAATTAAGACTTGGCTTTACTCTTCAAGTCTATTAATATTATTGTTTTTCTTCTCGTAACACATACAATATTATTATTATTTTTGTCTTCTCACACTATTATTACTAAAAGTTCATTTTTATTGGTCTAAATGAATTTTCTATATACTTGATAACAAATATATTTCATATAAAACATAACCAAAGATGATTTGAAGTTTTCTTTTTAAATTCTAAAATAATAGTTGATAAATATATTATAAACGTTATAACAAATATATTACATTAATTTAAACTATAATTGATATAACATTACACATATTACATCAATTTTAATAATTAATAGATGATATTACGAAAAGATCTCTTTTAACTTATTTATGAAGTCACTGCACAACCTTTTACTATTATTCTTTTTTCTCTTCTCCAATGGAAACACGGTCATCATCTATTTTTCCTTGCCTTTTAACGTTTTACATTTTCACATAGTATCCTCTCATCCCACACGTCGTAATATTATTATTTTTTCTCTTGTTTTTGTAGCTAATATTTTCATTCTTAAGATAGATATTTTAATTCTAGTTCACTTTTAATCTTTTAAACACTCATATTTATTTTAGACATGTTTAAATATTTATGTATCTTGATTTATAGTTTTTTTACCTTTTTAAGTTTTTATTTATCATATTTCAGGCATTAAGATTTCGTAACTTTCATATTTACACAGAGAATTTGATTATTATTATTACTATTATTCTTATAAATTTGAATTCTTATAAATTTTAATACTATATTTCTCGATACTATTATTTTTAATATAAAATTTTAAGACCACTAAATTTTATATTAATGGGTGTTATAACTAATATAGAACGTTATGTCATATTTTATATGAATTGTAAGTTAAAAGTGATTCATATTAATTGCATATTACAAATGATGTACAAATTGCCTTTTTACATTAATTGTTAATAATGAATGTAAAGTATTTAAAATTACCTATGTAAAAAGTTTATATTAGAATAGTGTGAGAATGAACAAAAACAAATTTATTTATACAAATTTTTTTCTTTAACCTAAATCCTTCTTTTCGACACTGCCTACTTATACATTTACATATATATAATAACACTTGAGAATACCTCTTATCCTAAATAATTATGATCTTTATATTGAAATTAAAAATAATATATAACTCATATTAAAATTCAATTAAACTTAAAATTATATATATATATATATCATTTTTATTTTAGAAATTATTCATATTTAAAACGTGTCTTTTATTTTATCATATACAATGGAAGGAAGTTATTTGAACTTCTAATTATGTGGAGACTGGGATGATTTAAGTAAAAACGGATTGAATAAGAATCTATTCACAAGTCTGACTTCAAAATGTTTAAAAACGTAAATTAATTTTGATAAACCCAAAATAAATTTTATATATATTAAAGAAATGGGCATTGGGTAGTGGATATGGCGGCGGCATTGAAAAGAGTCATGTTTTTCCTCCGCCAGAATTGAATGACCGGCCCACGTGGCAGGATATAACAGGTTTTATTTTGTTTGCAGAAAAGAAATAAATTTAAACTTTTTAGGTAAGAGTGAGTGATTGGACGAAGCTTTACACTTGGTTCACCAATGGCATTCTCGTTATTTCACCAGATTCAGGAGGGCAGTCAAAGCAACTCCCAGTCATAAATATCACTCACTTCTCCAATAACAAAAAATAAAAATAAAAATAAATATCAACTCGAGTCACCTTCCCCATGTAGACGGAGAGAGAAAGATAAAAAATAAAAAATAAAAAAATAGTAATAAAAAAATGAAAAAGGAGACGAAGTCTCTGCGAAACAAGTTTGACCCTCTCCAAGTTAAGTTCCATCCCCTTTCCTCCTTTGATGCTGCCAAACACGCGCTAAATTCATCACCATAATCGCGTTCTTCATCCCTTCATTCATCAAATTCTCAAAACCCTTCTCATAAATCACCCTCTCTCACGCTAATTCCATTTCACTCCGCCACGTTTTCTAATTTTGTTTGTTAAGCCTCCATTTTTTTGTTTCTTGTTGGGAAAAAGGTTTGATCCTCAGATCTGAGGAACCTCGTGGCCCCCGAAGATGGGTATCTGCTGCGCGAAGCCGTCCACGGAGGAAGCGGGGAACAAGAAGGGCAAAAAGGGGAAAAAGGAGAACCCCTTCGCGGTCGATTACGGGTTTAACAACACCGCCAACGCCAACGGCTCCAAGCTCACCGTTTTGAAGTCTCCCACGGGCCGCCAGATCGAGGCCCGTTACGAGCTGGGCCGCGAGCTGGGCCGGGGCGAGTTCGGCGTCACCTACCTCTGCACGGACAAGGAGACCGGCGAGGAACTTGCCTGCAAGTCCATTTCCAAGAAGAAGCTCAGGACCGCCATCGACATCGAGGATGTCAGGAGGGAGGTTGAGATCATGCGCCACTTGCCGCAGCATCCCAATATCGTCACGTTGAAGGACACCTATGAGGACGACAATGCCGTTCATCTCGTTATGGAGCTTTGCGAAGGTGGAGAGCTCTTCGATCGCATCGTTGCGCGTGGCCACTACACCGAACGCGCCGCCGCCGCTGTCACCAAAACCATTGTCGAAGTCGTTCAGGTTCGATCTGGTGCCTTGATCTGTTTTCTTTTTCTTTCGCAATTTTGACTTTTTGTTGGTAGGTTTGGGTTTGTGTCTTGTCATATGAAAGGGAGAATTGATGTGCGGAAATTGAAATCTGGCCGTGGTAAAAAACAAAGTTGGAATGGCTTTGGGTTTAGCGGGGGTCTCGAGATTGAGTTTGGGTTCTGGCTAAGCTACAACCAGGATTGATATGGTTATGATAAATAAATAAGTTGGAATTTGTCCTGGTTAAGCTGGGGTTTTGAATTCGAGTTCTGGATTTACTACTTAAGAACAAGAGCTTTGTTGCTTGTAATTGTTCTGGAAGATATGCGTGGTATTGGAAAAGAAATGGAGAAAGATTATCTCTCAGAGGATATTTGAGTCCTTTTACCAATGGGATTTCATATCGTGTTTGGGTTTGTGAACTATTTTGTGTGGTTGCTTTTTTTGCCAATAAATGGTTGTGTTATGAGCTACGAATCGGGAACCTGGCATTTGAAGTAATTTGTTTCGTTGTGCGTTGTTTGTTTTTCAGTTTGTGTGCTGTGGGGAGCCTTTACTCTTCTTTTTGTGCTGATGTGGTGGTTTGTTTGATGTTATGTTTCAGATGTGCCACAAGCATGGCGTGATGCATCGGGATCTTAAGCCGGAAAACTTTTTATTTGCAAATAAGAAGGAAACTGCAGCTCTGAAGACTATAGATTTTGGGTTGTCAGTGTTCTTTAAACCAGGTATGAATTGCTTAATGATATTGCTTTATTTTCTTTGTATTGCTGCAATGTTGCGTATATTGATCCATCGTGTGCTGAAACTTCGCCATTTTTTGCCAGGGGAAAGATTTAATGAGATAGTTGGAAGTCCATATTACATGGCTCCTGAGGTATTGAAGCGGAATTATGGGCCAGAAGTAGATATCTGGAGTGCTGGAGTAATTCTATACATCTTACTTTGTGGTGTTCCACCATTTTGGGCAGGTTAGCTCTGTCTTACGCATGATGTTTTCAGTTTTTCAGAGACCGAGTTATTAATTCTCCACTTTTAAGTTACGAAGGAGTTCAAGCAACCAATGCTTGCTATGTTCATACTTTATAATAAAGAGAAATTGGTGGAAGAAAAATAAGTGCATGATTAAACATTATTATCGAGTCATTTGCATGATTTGTCATGCAAGTATGAATGAGATGCATAGATGCCTAATTGCATTGATGGAAGGGGTATTATTCCCAGGAATTCATGGGCAACTTTCTCTGTTCTGGCGTGATTAAGGATGCTTCATTTGTATATAAAGTGTCTTTCTTGCGTTTTATAATTCTCTCACTCTGTATTTTCTTTTTATATTTGACATTAGAAGAGAGAAGATTTAAGAAACTTAATTGTTCATTCATTTCCCCCTTCACTTCAGTGCTATTTCTTTGCATTATTATTAGTTGCCTTCTGTATTTGATTAGTTTGATTTTCTAAATTTGTCTCTCTTCCTCTTTTTGTGAATGAAGAAACTGAGCAAGGAGTTGCACAAGCAATCATACGATCTGTTGTTGATTTCAAAAGGGACCCATGGCCTAAAGTTTCTGACAATGCGAAAGACCTTGTGAAGAAGATGCTAGATCCTGATCCAAGGCGGCGGCTAACTGCGCAGGAAGTGTTAGGTAACTTGCACTTTATATAAAATCTCGAGACATGAAGAAAAGTGTCAATTGTTCATAAAATTTTCTGCTCAGCATAATGAATTATTTTTTTCCCTTTAAATTTTACAAATTTGGAGATTATAACATTTCTTGTTCACTGAAATGCAGATCACCCGTGGTTACAAAATGCAAAGAAAGCTCCTAATGTTTCTTTAGGCGAAACTGTTAGAGCAAGGCTCAAGCAATTTTCTGTAATGAACAAGCTTAAGAAAAGGGCTTTAAGGGTAATGTTTTCAATAATATTTCAATACTTATCTGACATTAATCCCTGAATTGTTAATCTATATGAAGTTTCTAATTCAAGATTACATATTTCTCTCGATATTTCTTGCTAACAGGTGATCGCAGAACATTTGACAGTAGAAGAAGCTGCTGGGTTAAAAGAGGGATTCAAGGTTATGGATATAAATAACAGAGGCAAGATCAACATTGATGAACTACGAGTAGGATTGCATAAATTAGGCCATCAAGTTCCTGAATCAGATGTCCAAATTCTTATGGAAGCTGTGAGTACTAATAACTATATCATCTTATATATGGAACCTTTTTCTCCAGAACTGATATTTAAAAAAGTACCTACTTTTTCATAAAAGGTTGAGGTCTTTTTGCGTATTTTTCTTTTTAATATGCCAAAACTAAATTGCAAACATCAACAGGTTATTATTCTTTAACATGGTATGCTATAGAGTAATTCAGCCACAAGCAGTCATTCTTAATTCTTCCCCAAGTGCCATATCATTTCTTCCTATAAACAAACTTTGTAACTAGTTGTGCTTGTTAAATCATATTATAAAATACATACGCTCATAAGGTTGTCTTGTTTACTCCTAACATATTGGACTTTTTAACAGGGTGATGTAGACAGGGATGGACACCTAGATTATGGAGAGTTTGTAGCTATCTCTGTTCATCTGAGAAAGATGGGAAACGATGAGCATCTTCGTAAAGCCTTCCAATTTTTTGATGAAAACCAAAGTGGGTATATTGAGATTGAGGAACTGCGAAACGCGTTATCTGATGAGGTTGAAACAAGCAGTGAAGAAGTTATCAATGCAATTATGCATGATGTGGACACAGACAAGGTCAGTCCATTTTCACTTATCAGATAAATTTCTTTTTGGTTGATTTTTGTATGGTTGTAATTAAAAGGTCAATCCTATTGACTTCACCTACATGGTGCTGCATAGTGATCATAGTGTGTGTTCCTATAAAAAATGTTATAATCAAAGTGCTTTATTTGGGAACTCCCATTGATGTTTTGGTGATGAAATTGCAGGATGGAAGGATAAGTTACGATGAATTTGCTACAATGATGAAGGCTGGAACAGATTGGAGAAAAGCATCAAGGCAGTACTCGCGAGAGAGGTTTGCGAGTCTGAGCCTGACTTTGATGAGGGACGGGTCATTGCATTTAAACAACGAAAAAAATGAGGGTAGATGACCGCTTTAGAAATGCCAATTTTACTTTGGAAAGGAAAAATGATAAAGAAGTCTTTTATTTTATTTTTTAAATTTTAACTTGATTGTAATTCTTTTCTCTTGATACCCCATTTTTTGGGTGAGAAAAAGTTAGGATATTGGATCCAATAGTGTTGTGATTTGAATTATGTCTCTTTGGTTTGTTGAGGTTGTGGTAGGAGACAGGAGAGGGGAGTGGACGTGAACATTGGACAATTTTTCATTTGTGGCTGTATATATTTTAAAATTATCACGTTTTATATTTTATCTGCTAATTTTTACGCATACCCTGCCCCATGAATAATTATAAATCATCACCAAATTCAATTATTCATAGATATTGAGGCTAATAATATCTATGAAATAAAAATCTCTTTCTTTTTTAAATCACTTGCGATTGTGAAAAACTATCAAGTCAGTGATAAAATTCAGTTATAGAATTTATAGTTAAACACTACTGAAGTGTTATTGCTTCTTGAGTTATGCTTAAGTTTAGGATACCTTTGGATAAAGGTTTTTAAAGAAAAAATAAATTTATCCAGAAATTGAAACTAACTTATTAAACAACAGGTTTTGAAAAAATTAATATGAAAAATCATCTCATAAGTTAATTTTATTTTGATTTTTTTCTTCTAAAACTGAAAATTGGAACTAGGGTTTATCCTCGTCTGTCTTTTATCTGCTAATGAAATACACGACATCTATTTTCTGAACAGGAATAAACATTTTCAATACATAATAAATAAATGATTATATGAGCCTTATTTAGATCAACATTCTGCAGTCTAATTTGTAATTTTGTTAAAGCTTAGTTTACTCAGTTAATTTCAACAACTGGAACAGCTTAAATAAAATGAAATGGGCTTGGTTAAATAAAAGAAAAAGGTTTCCAATCTAGGGTTTTCAGACAAATATAAACTTAATCCCATGAGTTATACGACTCAATGAGTTCGGAGAACAGCTGGCGTGCTCGCCTTCTTCTTCGATTGGGTTCTGAAGTTAGTTTTCGTTAAATTGATCAATAAAATAAGTAAAAAGTAAAAAGAAAGTCAAATAATAATTTTAGTGACAATTCCAAATTTTAATCTATATGTTATAACCTTAAAAAGAGCTTATAAAAAAAAATGTAAGTAGATTTACGAACGTTATAGGTAGTTCCTATGATTTTTTAGGAAAAACGTCATTGCTTTCTATTCGTTCCATAAATTTTCACTAAATACCCACTCTAATTCTTAAAGGATTGGTACACTCATTAATAAGTTTCTGCATATCTTTTTTATGAAAATAGGATTTTAGAATAATTGTTTAAATACAAGGTTATTGACTATTTGATGAAAATAAAGTTTATAATTTTAGATTTTATATCACCTTGTTTGATTTATTTTAATATGGTAGAATTGCATATAATGAAAGCATGGCATATATTATTTGGACATAAAAAATATTTTAAATATAAAATGATAATTATTCAAAGACTTATTTGAATTTATCCTACTCTCATTTTAATGTATAGTGTACTTTAAAATCACATAAAATGAAAAAAAAAATGACACCATGACATTTAAGTAATGAAGTGATTTTATTTTAAGAATTCTATAGGATAAAAGATTTAGATAAATAGAGAGAAAATTTCAAGAATTCATCTATATAAACATAAATATTCAGAAACATATCCATCACGTGTTACTTTTAAAAATAATTGATTATTCAGTTAGTTAAAAATACTTAAAATTAGCCATCTTTATTGAGATTTGGTATGGCCGTTGGGCCAAACAAAACTTTGTTTTCTGCATAAAATTGGACTGTTTCTTCTGCACCTTCATAGTTTTTCCGTGCACCCTATAGAAGAAGGAAAATTATTATTCTATACAATCTAGAATATAAAAAAAAATTATTTTTAACAATATAATCTAAAACATGAATAATCACAAATTTAGAAGAATACATTTGATATTTTCTAAAATATGGCGGTACAGAGAAACTATGGACGTGCAGGAAGAAATGACCTCAAAATTGCACTAAGAATAAGACCATGGGCCCATTAGACATTTAGGCTTCCCTTGTCTTAAGCTTAGTTGAGGCATGTAGCAAGACTCAACTATAAATTTTGGACGCGCATATGCACGTTCCATAAAACTTGGTAATCTTTATGATATTCTTTGACAAACACTTTCAATTAGTTTTTTAATCATTTAGTGAAAAAAGCTTGTTTAAATTAGTTAGTAATGTTTGTTAAACAAATTTTCAAATGTTTATAAAGCTTTTTAAAATTCTATTTTAAATAAGGTTTGGAAAAATATTAGTTTATATTTTTATATTTAATATTTATCTTTTATTAAATTCATTAATATTTTTACATAATATAGAGTTTTAATTTTTGTATTTCTCTTTTTTTGTTACATATTTATTTTAACTATTATACCACTCATATTAGTTATTATATCATGTTAACATTATATTTTGATATATTTTAATTATTACATTAATCAACAAGACATTTACTTAAATATATTTTTATTTATTTATTTTAATTTGAATAAAATATACTTTAAGATATAATATAATTAATAATATAAATAACATAATTGATACAAAAATAAAAAAGATTTGGTGACTTTATAATAAATTTAAAAACTAAGACCTTAATCACCTTAAGTATATTTTATAAATTCAGTTAAAAACTATATACAAATAAAATTTACATTTATATTTTTCATTTTATTTATTTATCAAATAGTTGCAATAATTTCTATTATTACCAGAGTTAAGTAACCGTATCCAAAATTAGGTTGTCATTTTCTTGTGGGTTGAGATGTACTCTTCTAGTAAGTCATAACATGCTTTTTTTATACGTATGGATGTCATCTTTTGTATGCTTTGAACCGTCTAGGAGAGTGCTAATGAAAACACTTTGCCACTTTAGTTAGATGAGATAATAAATGTATAATAATGAACAATGAATATCTTGAAAATTTTACCTATTTATATTATTTTAATAGACTTTTTACTTGTAATAACCTTCATTAGATACCAAATACAATGTTAACCTTTGGTTAAGGACTAACCCTATAATTATTTCGTTGAGTGTATAGTCTTAATATAAGAATGAGAAGTACTTTTATATGCTTTATAATAACTTTTCATACTAAAGTGTTCAGTACATGAAGTGTCCAATAAAGATAATTTTTATTTCTTTGACCAAAATCCTTTTAACTTTATCTATCTATATACTAGTCCCCAACCTTAATGAATAGTAAGTGATAAAGAGTCTTGAAGTTTTAGGAAGGAAAATTTTTTCTTTGGTCAAAGATCCTCTCAACTTTATTTGTACACTAACCCCTTGGTTCAATTAATGACAAGTGATGAAAATTCTTGAAGTGGTAGAAAAGAAAAAATTCATTTCTGACTGAGATTATTTTTTATCTCTCTATACATTGCTCCATTCTCAAGGAGTGAGGAGTGATGAAGAGTCATAACCTTTAAGGTAGTGTCTCTTAGTGCCTCAACTCAAATAATTATAACATTGAAAATTTGAAAAGGTGTTCACAATATGAAAGGTTGCACAAATAGCCATTATATTAGAATGATTTTAAAGTTGGGGATAATTATGACTTTTGGAATGATGAAGATAAAAGTATATAAGAATGGAGTGAGGCCATGTGGGGTCCTTAACTATTTTTGTTGAATACTTTGAAGAGATTATGGTGATTCCTATGAAGGTGTAGTTTATAATGTAATTATTTCTAATTTTTCCTAAATAGTGTTAAATGGTATTCAAGTAGGAAGTTGTGGTCAAACAAATATAAGATTGAGTTGTTATGTAAGAATCTTGGTTCAAGATGTCAAGGTTGATTTTGTAGATTTCCGTTCATTGTTTTCATTGAGTGAACATAATAACAAAGATGAGATGACCGTGAATAGGTAGATTTAATTATTGGAGGATAAGATGAGATCCTAAATCAAAGAAGAGGTAGATTTAATTGTTGGAGGATAAGATGAGATCCTAAATCAAAGAAGACTTATAAAGATGTTCAAGTTACTATAAAACCACAGAGAGGAGAAAATAAAGACGGAGAACTTAAAAAAGACTAACAAAAATATGCAAAAGGTTTTACAAGAAGAATGCATAAAAGATTAAAAGATAATATTTAAAATATTTCTCTAAATATTTCTTAAATCTATTTGTAAATAAAAATGTAAAAAATATATTTTCCTTTTTTAAAATAGAATTTTAAGATATTTGTTAGTTTGTAAAGATAGTCTTAAAAAAAATAAAGATATTGTTTGAAAAGATAAACATAACAACCAAACAATTTCCTAAACTCTTCGTATTTCATGTAATGGTCTTTTTGGGAAAGGTGTCTGTACAAACAAAACATGTCCTAGACTCTTTCCATTGTCTAGCTAATTTATACAAGCATATATTGTCTTATTTGTAACATAATTTATGAATTGAAATACAATTTTGAAAAGTTTTCTCTCAAATGTAATGAATATTATCTTGTGTTTTTCAAATTCAAGTAATAATTTTATTTTGTATTTATTTTTCTTCCTATTTAACCTTTTGCATCCATTAATAGATTTTTAATATTCAGAAGTTGTTCTATTTGTTCTTATATTCTTTATTTAATGGTTGAATGACTCCAACCCTATCTGATGAATTTCTAATCATTTCTATTGATTGAATTGATTTTTTTTTATAAAAAATGGATTCATTTTTTTTTTCACTTTAATAAGTTCAAACACATTATAATTCAAGGAAAAAAAGATTAAATCTTCTTTTAACAAGATGTATTTGAGTTTTATTAATTCATAGTTGAGTGAAAATCATGTTTGATAGATCCTAACTTCAAAACACATAAATAATAATCATTATTTGTTGTTATTCAATTGTTTTTTTTTGTTTTTTGTTTTCTTCTTCTAATTTCATGGTTGAGATAATCCTTACATGATTCATGGACTTCTATTAGCTTCCAAGTGATTGAATTGTACGTTCTTGAATTTCAATTGTGTAATATTCTTTGTCTTTCGTTTTAATGGATTACTTTTTCTTATAACCCAATTCTAATATGTTTTTACAGAAAATTTTGGGTTATTAACTAAAAGTACATATTAAGAATACAATAAGATGTATGGTTCATGATTCATCATTGAATTGAAGTTATGTTTGAATGATGTTATCTTCTAAAACACTAAAACACAAGTAGACACTCATAATTTAGTATTTAGAGCATATAATTTCAAACATAATGTATATAAACCATATGTGATGATTGATTTTGATTTTTGTGATTCAAAGGTGATTATTTTATATTGTTCACATTGGATTTAAGTGTCCCTTATGATGTTTCAATTTGTTTTTTCTAGTCTTGATACAACTTGAAAAAATCCGTTCCAAAGTTCCGGCAGATTGGTATCTAAACCTGAAATATGTTTCTCATTTGGGTCTTTACTTTCTATTACAAGTTTCTTTATTAGAAAATTATTCTCTCACATATTCTTGAGTGTCTTTTGGTTTCATATGTTATTGGTTAATATTGGTTAATAATTGTTGTTGATCCATGTATGTAAGATGTTTGATAAAATGACTTAATTAGTTATTGATTACAATTAGTTATGTTACCCTTCTTTGTTGTTTTAGAGTTAGATGTATGTTTTAGTTTTCTTCTCTATTAGCTTGATTACTTGACATAATTTTGTTTTATTTTCTTTTTGAGAATACTTTTAAACAATAATTAATCATTATATTTCAAATACAAGAATTAAGTGTTCAACTTTGTAAAAATCATCTTATAGATGTATCATGATATAAGAGATCTCAATTTATACAATTTATAATTTTTAACTATCAATTTTTTTTCCATCAATTAATTTTTTTTGATATTTTAAGTAATTTCCAAATTTTGGTTATTTTTAACAAACATATAGAGAATGTCAAAAGAATGGAGTTAAATACCACAAAGGAAAAGTGATAACAATATTTAGAAAAATTTAGAAAAGGATGAACATGTTTAATAATTTTAAAGACATTTATATCAATTATATTGCTTTAATTGAAAAAGATGGTGTGAATTTTGGTCTTTTTCTTTATTCTTTTATGTTTTTCATAATTAAAGGATGGAAAAATTTATTGAGTTTATATATATATTATAAAACACTCACGTTGGGTGTCATTGTATAAGTCATCATATGAAATATATTATTAAGAAAGAAAAGAAAAAGAACAAATCCATGAGAGTAAAAAAACAAAATAAACTTCCAAACTAATAACATGAGAAATTAATACTTGTTATGAGAAAAAGTCTAAACTAATGAAACATCATACCATTTAAATTTTATTATTATCAATACTAAGAGAAGCTAGTTTGTTAATATAATGATTTACTTCACAGATAAGATTTTAAATCACTATCCTGATTAATGGTCATATATTTTTTCCATCTCTCTTAAAGACTAAAAAATAATGTTATGTCAATAAAAAATTTAACAAAGTAGAGAATAGTCAATAATCAGACTCAATCATAATACTTTTAATACCTTTATTAAAAGATAGCTAAGACTACTCTCGTAATCTTAATATATAAAAACTTGTAAATCTAAAAAAAAAAAAAGAAAAAATAACCAATATAATTACCGATGTATCATGAAAAGTAATAGCACAGGCAAAAAAAAACTTGAAACGTGGAACAACACCATTAGAAAAAAATATGAATTTCTTAAAAAACCTGGAACAACACCACCATTAATGTTAGAAAAAAAATATGAATTTCTTAAAAGCATTATACCTTGTCATGATATAATTAATTGTCGAAAGGTCGAGAGTGCATTGGCAAAATTTCACATCTTCCATGTCATCCAAAGAAATAAGTAACACCAGATAAAATGAATCTATATATTATTGGATGAATTTATTTGTGTTTATTTTCTTTTAAATGTCTTTTCTAATCACATAAAATAAGAATCATATTTTCTTTAATATGTTTCTTAAATAAGTTTTATTTTTTTATTTTATAAATATTTATTTTAAATAAACTAGTATGTTATTACTTTTGAGGATTCGATCCTGGATCCATTGAATCCATCATTTTAATTAGTGTTACGTGGTTCGTTCTTTCTTTCTTAATTAGTCAATTTGTGGACACGTGCAAAATATTCATTAGTGATATTTCATCTTTTTCGTCTCATATTGTACACGGGTACTTTCAATATGGATGTTTTAACTATTTAAATTTTTTTAAAATATAGCAGTCTATCAATTTCCATCTGCTTTGTTTTAATCTATGAGTAAAATATAATTTAGAAAATAGTTTATATATTTTCACACAATTATCCAATCACGAATTATCACATTTAAGAAAATTTTTCATTTTTACCACACTCTTTATTAAAAGATATACCAACAATAAAACATGTATGAGTATTAATTATTATTGTTCTGGTGCAAACAATCTTACAAAGTATAGCACAGAAAATTTCATAGACAAGAATTTGTCTTGGACTGTTGTATGATTCAATCTTCAAAAGTTTAAGTTGGTCTGCCACTTGTTATTTGTTCTTCACCTCTTCCTACTTCTTGTCCTATGCAATGTCCTTTACCTCATTTCTATCTTTGACGAATCGCCATATAAATTTATATTATATACCATGAACTTCATATCAATGATCAGAGAACTCAAATAATTGAAAGAAAAAAAAAACGAAAATTAATGTCACAAACAATTGATTGTAGTGACTTATTTCTAAGCCATTGAATATTTTCAATTTCTTGAACGAATTTGATTGTATAATGAATTTATACTTTTTCTACTAATTATTGAGTCATTGTCAATTGTACAACTGTTAGTCACATTATCCCAAAGACAGTCACCACACAACACCCTTCTAAAGCATATCTTCCAACTTTTTTTTAATGAGTTTCAATTTATACTTTTTCTACTAATTATTGAGTCATTGTCAATTGTACAACTGTTAGTCACATTACCCCAAAGACAGTCACCTCACAACACCCTTCTAAAGCATATCTTTCAACTTTTTTTTAATGAGTTTCACGATCCAATTGAAGAAGAAAAGGTTATACACGTATACTAAAAATGGTATCATATGGTATTAATTAAATTAAGGATTTATCATCACTTGCTACGCAAACACAAGTCAAAGTAGCCAAGGGTAGGGACAAAGCCTAATATAATATGTCAACCCAATTAACCCTCATATGTGAGATTGAGGAAATAAAATAATCTAAATATAGATTGATATTTGGATCACCTTTTTGTCAATACTTGAACAACCATCAGTAATTGCAAGTGATGTTACATCAATTATGGAATGGGTTAACGTCAAGGAAATTAATTAATGGACGACGAAAGCATATGTGGAACTTGTTTTTTGTTTTTTCACGATAATAAAAGATTTTTCAGGGTAGAAAAAGAAAACAAAACGTTCCGTATAGTTTTGATGTGTAGAAATTTTAGGAGAATAAAAAATTAAGGGCTAATTATGTTTGTAACTAAGAGTTTATCAAGTTGGTTTTCAGACTACTTAAGTGAATAGAGCTGAGTTGAGGTAAAGATGGATAAAAATATTTGTAAATAAAGACATTAATTTTTACCAAAGTGAAATTAGTTATTGACCTAATAAGAAGTTAGAGAAAATCTATGGAAGAAAAAAATACATATTATAAATTTTAAATCAACATTATTTTTATATAGAGTATAATTAATACTAAATATTTAATTAGTATTGTTCATGTTGATTGATATTTATAGATTGTTTAATGGATAAGATAAATTGAGAGGTTTTAAGGTTTCTGAATAAAGAGTTTCCATTTCTTCTAGAATAAAACAACTTCAACATCTATCTTATTCCAAGGTACATCAACCTATGTTAAATGTAAGCATGCTGTTTAACATGTAACTCATAGAATTCAAAAATAAAACTCAAAATTTATGATGTGTGGTTAGGGTTTATACATCTCCATCGATATCAACAGTGGTATAAAAAAGATGGCAAGTGTTAGAAGCTAACATGTCACTCTAATTGATGCAAACTAGATTATGTGTTTGAACTTTTCATGTTCTTGTGATATTGGCCATGTGTCCACTAGATCTCCAATTTATCTACGTAACTAACATACACACATAACAAAATGGCAAGTGCTACAAGTTGACGTTGCACTTTTTGATGCATGCAAACTAGATATAGGGATGTTGGCCAAGTTGTGATTTTACCATTGAAAAAGATATGTTGGTAATCCAAAAAATGAGTTAAAAAATGTGACAGAGAAATATTATTGGTGATTTTTTATTCGTAGATAATTTTATTAATAGATAAATTTGTTAATAATTTATTCAGAAACACGTTCATGTATAAATTATCATTTTAGTTTATAGCCACATACATAACATACAATTTTTTCTCGATGAGTGAAGGCAATTGAAATGGGACGAGGTTTTTCGTATGACTTCGAAAAAATCTATCAACATTTTATGAGAACTTTGAACAATGTGAGAAAAATATAAAAACATATATACCACATTATATTTTTTCTAGTATTGATTATCGCAGCAAATAAACGCATCATATAATATATATTTTTTGCAATAGTATTTAGTTAGAAAACCAATTCTCATTTATATCTTAGCATGATTAATTCAGCTTAGAGATAAAATTGTTTGATATGAAAAAATATATTACAAACAAATTTACCCATATATCTTTAATTATACAGTTTTTTTTTTTTAGTTTGCCAATGTAGAGAAAAGATTGAACAACTGATCTCATTTTACTATTTCCTTTTATTTTATACCTTTACTTTTAAATTATAAAATGTAAAACTAAAATTGAATATATTAATAATAACAAATATAACAAAGATTTAATATGAAATGATATTTAGTAATACTAGGAGACAGCGATGAAGTTAAAACAATTTTTGAAACATTGAAATGTAAATTATAAATATAATTTAATATTTAAAATATATAAATAAATTAAAATTGTAAAATTATGATAAAATCCTCTTAAATTTATTCTACAACGTTAACGAATTTAAGTATAGACTCATTTTATACTGAAAATTGTTTTCGCACTTTATTTGTGTAGATGTAAATACAGAGACAAAGTTTCCCCCCCCTTAATTTACTGTGTTATTATAGCTATACACATATCAATATTTATGAGTATAATAGAGAATAACATAAAATAATTTCAGTAAAAAAGTGATATTTAAATTATGTTATTCGTATTATATAATAGATATTTCATTTTTTAAAAAAATTATACATTTTTATACTATATTTTTTTTATATTGTAAATGTTTAAATATAAAAAATACTATTATTGGTCCCAAATTTAATGACGTTACTTTTGGCCTCATAAAAAGCTGTCGTTTATATCATGTTGTTCCCAAAGGTTGAACGAGGGAATATTTTGGGGGCTTCACCAATCACAAATAAGAATAATGCAATGTATTGGTCTATCAGATTCAAAGAACTTATTTTATATATTCATAATAAATATATAAATGTAATTTTTATAAATATTAAACAATAAATAAAATATGTATAAAATAATAATCAATGTTTTCTGTAATAAATATAATATTTCAAAGGTTAATTTCTTGCTGAAATTAGAAACTCTTAAAAAATGGTGATAAATCTGATTCTGGTTTCTAATTAGAAATATATATTTTTCGTTATATTAAAAAATATACATTTTATTCATAATTAAATTTAAAGAAATAAAATAGTTTTAAAAGAAAGATTTAACCATCTCAGGCTTAGTATTTAGATAGTATTTAGAGACTAAAGTAATATTTTTTCTATTTTTGAAAGATCAAATTATTTTGAAAATTGAAAAAATCAAAACCTAACTAAAATTTAGGAACTCTTAAAAGTGTAACTATTAAATTAATCTGTGGCGGTAGTTAGCATTTCCAAACTACATAGATCATTTCTATTTGTATTCCAATAATAAAGGAGGCAACGATAGCCAATACATACATTTTTTTTAGATATTAATAAATATATTTTTCTTAAAATTTTTGGTGCCTCAAATTCTTTTTCAAGCCCCAGTAAGATAATAATATATGTTTTTGATAATTGATTATGAATAAGCAGAATTCTTAGACTGAATCCTGATACTGGAAGCAGTTCAATTTCCAACATGTTCTTTATGGCCACTACTTTCTTTACTGCTATTTGAACTTACCCAATCGTTTTGCGTGCCATTTCCTTTCCTAGTGGGTATAGCCAAATTGGGTTGGGATTTGGACGGTGTAAAATCCTGTTATTCAAATTTAATTTATATTAAATCAAACTTTTTTGGAAAATATATAATTTTTTTTAGTTTATAATAATAAAATAAATATATCATTATATTTTTAGTGTAATTTATAATTTTTTTATAGTAATCTATAATTTTGTGGGGCTTATTGTTAAATTTTAATAAAAATCGGTGATATTAAAAGTAAAATTGAAAATTTAAATATATTTTTATTTACTAAATTTTATCAAAATTTGCTAAAATAGTAACTCGAGTTAGATATGAATGGTTTCCATAAATTAAATTTAAATTAAACCATTTTCATTCTTATAAATCTGATTTTGTTATTTCAAAACTTATTTATGTAATTTAGTTTATTTGTTTGAAAAAAAAAAATAGTTTTTAAGACCCAATACGACAAGATATTTACACCTAAACTAAATAATATAATGTTACGTATTTGATATTCTCACAAAATTTTTGTTAGCAAGTATTGTACGGATCGGATAATATTTTTTATCCTTACGTAAAAATATTTTACACTGTTACATTGGTCCAAGATTAGATGATGAGACATATATAATTCCATACATTAAGGTCGTATTCATAAATTTTGGACATAAATTTTTATATTTGAGATTGGGTCTCATATAGTTCCTCGTTTCCCAATTTAGTTTTTTATTATTTTGAATTACAAAATTATTTATTAAAATTTCACGTTAAAGTAATTCTAACATTTTTTAATAAATAAAAATAGTGATTCAGTTAAATGTATCTTACTACAAATATTAAATAGAAATTACGTAATTTTTAATTTTAAAAAGTTATGATAGTAACAGTTACAAATATATTGGCAAAATTCTAGAATTCAATGGTGATTAGCAAGTCATTAATAAGAGATTTAAGCATAAAGAGCTTTAAGCAAAAGTTTTTCATTTAACGATCAAATGAAGAAAATTAAAAAAAATGATATAAAAGAACTCAAAATTAGAAACGATAGGTGTGAGGAGCCAAATATTATATATATAAAAAAAAAGAGATTAATTAATTTTACAATACTATAATTTTCTGTCAAGGACAAAGACCTATGTAAGATCATATTTAAGTTTATAGTAAACAGGTTGAAGAGAGTTATGCATAATATCATCAACCAAAAACAATTAAGTTTCGTTGAGGACAAGAGTTACCTATATATTGTTATTGTTATCAGTGAAGTAGTGGATGAAGTTAAGAGCAAAAGAAAAAGTGGTGCTATTGTAAAAATTAATTTTAAGAAAGCTTATGACTCTATTTTTTAAAAGTTCCTTTACTGTATGTTGGAGAGATTAAATTTTAGATGAAAATGGATTAGATGGATAAGTGAGAAAAAGATACGCAAACCATGAAGGTGGTATAGGGGTAAGGAACCTGTAATTATCCAATATAACATTGTTGAGAAAATAGAAGTGGATACTTGCTGAAAATCAAGAAATATTAGAAAGATATAGTATAATCAAAATATGAACTATGAATAAATATTCACTAGGAATGATAATAGGTTGAATTCGTGATGGTAGAGGGATATAAAACATACTTTCGGGGAAAAAGCATAAAATAATTGATTTGATAGTAATATATCTCCGAAAATAGGAACGGTTAATAACATAAATTCTTAAAAGGATAGATGAATAAAGATTTACATTTAAAGAAAAGGATGCCTACAATATACAAAAGCTCTCTAAAAAAAAAAAAAAAAAAGCTATTTAAGAAAGGTCGATATATAGATTATAAAGTCTTGATAATGAAAATTAACTTAGAGAAGAGAATGACTTGAAGGTGAAAAAACTAAAGTCTCGAATCTTATAAAAGAATTAAAAAATATCAAACTAGATAAAGTAAAAAAGAAGAAATAACTGTAAAAAAATATAAAATACAAAAATATACCGTAGCTTATAACTCTAAACTGATACAAGGAAATTCTAAATCATATACTTTATTTTAAAAAAATATATATCTTTCCATAACAACACATCAACTTGGATGGAAAGTGTTATGCAAAAACTTACACAACAATAATAGAGTAAACATTCTGTATTTATAGGATATTAATTATGAATTCATTGTAGAATCTGTAAATCAATTTCTGTCATCTTTTAAAATATGTATATCTTAAGATTTTATTATATTTTTTGAATTTCATATTTTTTTTCTCATAAGAAGGTTACGTATACTTTTTTAGTTTGTATAATTTTAAGTATATAAAAAGATTAGAGATATTTTTTTAATTATTCTTTATTATTGATAAAAAATAAATATTGTTAATAATATTTTATAAGTAATGTTTGTGTTGAGAAAGTAATATTACATGTAGTTGCATTCTTTGATTTTCTTCTATCCGCACTTAATAAATTAATCATTATTAAACGATTGTAAGTCTTCAACATTTATCACCTTTATGACTCACTCCATAATATACGCAAGAAGAAAACTTATTTGACCGTAAGTAGATAGAATAATAATTTTAACAAGTTTAATAGTTTGCTCTTGAAGAAAAAAAAAACTAGTGATTTTGTCATAATAATACATGCAATGATTGATATTTTGCTGTCAAACACTTTTGTATTTTTCCTCAAAGAATTGACGTATTTACCTCAGAATTATTCAGATCGATTCAATGTTCCAAAAATCCAGCTTCAACATATCACAATCACATGTGTCCACGTAATCATCGACGTCTTTTTGGGCCGCCATTATCACCACAACGATCTTCCTTCTTTCTACATCAAGTCACAATCACGTCACCACGTCAGGGATCCAACGCCTCACAACACTCCACGTGTCAGAATCGGAACGCACACCAACCCTCGCCCACGCTATAAAAGCCACCTTCCTTGTGTTCATTCAATATCTCGCACCAAAATTTGAGAAGCTAGAGATCAATCTTCAGCCCTGTGCTGAGTGTGTTTCTCCGTTCCTCCACTTTCTTCCATTGGAGGACCTTCTCCTCCAGGAATAGGATTACGCTTTTTCTCTTCTCGAAATTCTTAAGCTAATTGATCCTTCATTTTCGCCTTCTCGTTACGGTAACTTGGTGAGTTCTGTTTTTCGTTGTGTAATTTACGTGGAGGAGATTTATGAAATCTTGCTTTGGATCGCGTGTTGGAAATTAAGATTTTTTACTATTTTGGAGGAGACCAAGTACCACGTCGGCGTCACTCTAGATCTCTCTAGCTAGTTCTTTTTTGGTGTCTAAAGTTGTCTTTTTTGTTGACAAAATTGCCCTCTTGTCGGAAACTACAGGGTTAATCAGTACCCCAGATGATTTCTGATGTTATTTTCTTTTGTTGCGACTCAGCTTTCTTAAAAGGAAGAAAAAGAAACTGCACCCATTAATTATAAATTTTATGTCAGATGAAATTTGGTTTTAGCTCTTAGTATGTTCTAACTTCTCCTTGGTGTTTAATATTTTGTCGTGAGACCAGAGTTGGGAAGAAGTATACCAACAAAGCATAATTGCACTAAACGACAAAAGAAAGAAAAGGACTATACTTTTGTAGGTTCATTTTGGAGCTTGATTGTTAATTTTCTTCTAATTTTTGGGGTATAGGTTAAAAAGATGATGATGCTAAAGACAACATCAACGCAGTTCCCTACGTGGATTCCTCCTTTGCGTGAACCACGTTGCAACCTATCTAACGTGTGCCTAACCTTTAACATCCATCACCATCATCATAAGCCCCTAGGTCTATATATTACGAAACTCCTTTAACAATTTTAGACTGGTTTAATATTACAGTGTCATAATAATATATAGAAAATAATCGGTTTGTGTAGTGTTTTGAAGCTTTCAGAGTCCTAATCATTGAATATTTGCAAATTTCATTAAGATGCAGTGAATTTTAAATTTATTAATGTAATAACGTCTGTGTTGTTTGCTTGAGGTAATACAGTGGTGAAGTGTTCGAAAATGACTGTGACACCTAAGATCTTCGTTAACGATGGGAAATTGGTTGTTCATGGCAAGACCATATTAACCGGAGTACCAGACAACATTGTGCTGACTCCAGGATCTGGAAGTGGCCTTGTGACTGGTGCTTTTGTTGGTGCTACTGCTTCCCAAAGCAAAAGTCTCCATGTGTTTCCAATGGGTGTCTTAGAGTAAGTTCTTCTTAATTTTCCATGCTCGCATGTAGCCTATCATATCCATCATGTTCCATTTTCGATTTGTCAAGTATATAATCGTAGAAAATTTGACTGTAGCAAGTTAAACTGGATGGTATACGGTGTGTTTGGATCTGTAACCATGAGTACAGGCTTTGACACTGGATGAATTGGTGTTTTCTAGTTTCTCATTTCTGATATGATCAATCTTGGAACAGGGAGCTCCGGTTCATGTGCTGCTTTCGTTTCAAATTATGGTGGATGACTCAGAGAATGGGAACTTGTGGGAGGGATGTTCCTCTGGAGACACAGTTCATACTAATTGAGAGCAAGGAGAGTGAAGTGGATGGAGAGAATTCTCCAACCATCTACACTGTCTTTCTTCCTCTTCTCGAAGGTCCATTCCGAGCTGTGCTTCAAGGCAATGACAAGAACGAGATAGAGATTTGCCTCGAGAGTGGTGAGTAACTCTTGGCAATGCAAAATGGTTTGGTGGTGAAGGCTACATGGAAGTCTTCCGTTGTGTCATAACATAATTTAGTGCCATAGCCGCTGTTAATTCAGTTGCTTCCCTTCCCTTCGGCCATACTTTTAAGGGGTGGAGCTGTCATTTGTGGATTGAATTGAGCTGGATAAACTTCTCGATGAATCAATCAATTGAATCAAACAAATGGAGTTTATAGCTTTGGTCCTTTGGAGAATATATATATATAGCATGGCGTCCCAAAGAACCGAAACGACCCTTTTCTTTTTGGTATGTGGTATGGTTTTGCAGGGGATAACGCGGTCGAGACTGATCAAGGCATTCACCTAGTCTACATGCATGCTGGGACCAACCCCTTTGAAGTCATCAATCAAGCAGTCAAGTAAGGCACTAAATAAACAATATGTTATCTGACTTATTTGCATTATGGAAAGTTTTATTTTTCAGCTGATGAACCTTATAGAATCTGTAATTTTACTGATTCCTTTTTCCTGTTCTTTCTAGGGCTGTGGAAAAACACATGCAAACTTTTCTTCACCGTGAGAAGAAAAAGGTAAGACCCTCTTCCTCGCCGCACACTGTTGGCTCTAGCTATTATGCCACGTTGATACGTAACGGATCTTTGTAACCTTTTATTGTTGGTTTTATGCAGTTGCCATCTTTTCTTGACTGGTTTGGCTGGTGCACATGGGATGCTTTCTATACTGATGTCACAGCTGAGGGTGTTGAGGAAGGTCTGAAAAGGTAATTGGTGAGAGAAATTGAGTACATGTTTCTGATAAGATAACTGAAGAAGAGATGAATTTTGAAGATGATGTTTATAGAACACTGAAACTTGTTTAATATGATTGCAGTCTATCTGAGGGAGCTACACCACCACGGTTCCTCATCATAGATGATGGCTGGCAGCAGATTGAAAGTAAACAAAAGGATCTTGACTGTGTTGTACAAGAAGGGGCACAGTAAGATTTCTCTGTTTCTGTAATAACTAATTTGTGATATTTTGCTAAATTCAATAGTTATCTCAATTATGAATTCTAATACTCATGTTCCAGAGAATAGTAATTATTATTTTTGTAATTTATCTTATTAAATCACTTGAAAAACCATGATGATTGCAGGTTTGCTACTAGGCTGACCGGTATTAAAGAGAATACTAAATTTCAGAAGAAAACACACAGCAGTGAGCAGACATCAGGTCTGAAGCATCTAGTAGATGGAGTAAAGCAGCATCACAACGTGAAGTATGATCTTGGATCCTTTACTCCTTTTTAATAAAGAATTTGCCTAATTATGTTTCTGAATTCTTGACTGGTTCCTGTGTTGATGGGCAGAAATGTTTATGTATGGCATGCACTAGCTGGTTATTGGGGTGGAGTGAAACCAGCAGCAACTGGCATGGAGCATTATGACACTGCCTTGGCCTATCCAGTGCAGTCACCAGGTGTGCTAGGAAACCAACCAGACATTGTAATGGACAGTTTGGCCGTACATGGCCTAGGCCTTGTGCACCCAAAGAAGGTTTTCAATTTCTACAATGAGCTCCATGCTTACTTGGCTTCATGTGGAGTGGATGGAGTGAAGGTTGATGTGCAGAACATCATTGAGACCCTTGGTGCGGGACATGGTGGAAGAGTCTCTCTTACACGAAGCTATCATCACGCGCTTGAGTCTTCCATTGCTCGTAACTTTACTGACAATGGATGCATTGCTTGCATGTGTCACAACACTGATGGCCTTTACAGTTCCAAGCAGACTGCTGTTGTGAGAGCTTCTGATGATTTCTACCCTCGTGATCCCGCTTCCCACACCATCCATATTTCATCTGTTGCATACAACTCGCTTTTCCTTGGAGAGTTCATGCAGCCTGATTGGGACATGTTTCATGTGAGTAGAATTATACATTCATCTTTACTTTGAGCTGTTCTTTTCCTTTGGAAAATTTCAAGAGCTATAAATATTCTTGTTAACAAAAGGATCTTTGTAATTTCAGAGTTTACACCCTGCAGCAGAATATCATGCTGCAGCTCGTGCAATTGGTGGATGTCCAATTTATGTTAGGTATAATGATGTTCATTCATTGCATATATTTTCATCACATGAAATTGGTTCAATTGTAATGCATTTTTTTGTTTATGACCTTTTACTAGTGACAAGCCAGGCAACCACAATTTTGATCTTCTTAAGAAGCTGGTTCTTCCCGATGGTTCGGTTCTCCGAGCACAGTTACCGGGCAGGCCAACTCGTGATTCTCTCTTTGTTGATCCAGCCAGAGATGGAACTAGGTTTGTTTATTTAACTCTTTGTGCTTTATAAGACTATGTTCCATAAACATAAATTGGTGACTCATTTGGTTAAACTACAATTTTCAGCTTGCTCAAAATCTGGAACATGAACAAATGCTCTGGAGTTGTTGGTGTATTTAACTGCCAAGGTGCTGGGTGGTGCAAGATAGAGAAGAAAACTCGCATCCATGATACTACTCCCGGTACACTCACTGGCTCTGTTTGTGCCTCTGATGTTGACTCTATCACACAAGTAGCAGGTGCTGAATGGCTTGGAGAGACAATTGTTTATGCTTATAGATCAGGTACTATTAATTTACTTTGTGGCACAATAGAAGATGAATTAACTTCTGAATTTTACTTTAGTGAATGAAAATCTTGTTAAATAACCATCTCCTAATTTCAGGCGAGGTGATTCGGCTACCAAAGGGGGTTTCAGTTCCGGTGACACTAAAAGTTCTTGAGTTTGAACTTTTCCATTTCTGTCCAATCCATGTGAGGATCCGCTATTACCTGATATGATATTTCACTGAGTTTTACATTTTCTATGCTTAACTGCTAATGTTTTATTGAACAGGAAATAGCACCCAGTATTTCATTTGCAGCAATAGGGCTACTTGATATGTTCAACACTGGAGGAGCTGTGGAGCTGGTTGAAATTCACAAAGCCTCTAACAACACAGCAGAACTGTTTGATGGTGAGGTGTTGTCAGAATTAACCTCTTCTGTTAGTCCTAACCAAGCAGCAACAGCAACTATTTCTCTTAGAGTCAGGGGAACAGGCAGATTTGGAGTTTACTCCTCTCAACGCCCACTGAAGTGTGCAGTAGGTGGCACTGAAACCGACTTCAGCTATGACTCGGAGACTGGGTTGGCAACCTTCTCCATCCCAGTTCCTCAAGAGGAGATGTACAGATGGCCAATAGAGATCCAAGTTTGAGTCTTTTTTGAAGACCTTGCGTTTGATGAAATGCTTGTGTCAGGAAAAGGGGGTTCCTGTAGTTAGCATTGGCTCATTGAGGGAATTGTTGGGGTCATGGGGTGGTGAAATACCAAAATGTGTTTATCTTAAGAACTGAGTTGTAGACTAGCTATGTTGTAGTAGGGAAGAGCTTTTCTGGGAACTCATGAATGTAGTTGAGAGTAGCATGTCAATCCAAGGATGTCACATGTTTGTTTCTCTGAATAAAAAGTTCACATCTGTTTGAAATATCTCTGATGAATTTACCTGGTTGTTTAATGGGAATAGTTACAAAACATGTCTAGAAATAATTTGGTGGTACTAAGTAAAATGAAATCACTGCTAACAAAGCACTAGTCTCTAATGGCGGTCTACTATCATGGTAAATGTATTACTCTTATACTTCAAAACAGTAACAGATTTATACCAAAACCTTAAAAAACAGGAACATTTTCCTACGATTTCCCCAAGGGATATGGAACATTCTACTTTGGTTGCACAATTAGGTAAATGCTGTTTATTGTCTTTGCGTACACAATAATAATATATCCGGTAATCTAGAATTCAATGCACTAAAACAATACGCAACAGTTATTAAGAAGCACGTTAACTCAACAAGGAACATCTAATCAAACTTTGTGGACGTAGCATCAGCTTCAACTAATTCTTACCTTCTTATGTTGCCAAAAAAGAAAATGCTAAGATGGTTGAGTAACAAATACTTTCAACATTTTAGGCAACTTGTTTATAATTTTCAAGAAATTTAAATCTTTGAATTTGAACTACTTTTTATCTTTATTTTTTATTTTTTCAAATATTTTAATTGGATAATATAATTTAAATTTATTATTTTTTTATTCAGTACTCTCATTATCATTAAATATAAAAATTATATTTATGATGTTAATTGATTTTTTTTTTTTTTGACAAAACCAAGTTGTTCGACTGATATTTACTTAAAAAAATAATCTCATTGGCTTTTATTGAGAGAATTCTCACGATTTAACGTTAATAAAAATTCTTCTTGATTGACACAGATAGAAATGTCATTTTGGTTAATTTTTTTTATTAACATTAATTGAGAAATAATATTAATCTATGATCCGATTGATGATGGACGAAAAACAATCTTAACTGATATCAATTAAAAACTACTTTAATTTAGATCTTTTGATTGAGCTAACAATATCTTCGCCAAAATTGAACGGAGGAGAGAATGTAAAAAAAAGAAACATAAATTTAAAAGACGAGAGAATATGAAAAATTTCACAATCTTATATTTTAATAAAATTTTAAATAGTCAATTTACATTATAAATTCTTATTGTCTATTTTCTTTCAAAATTTTATATCCAAACAACTTTCTTTATCATAAATATTTTAAATTCTATAGTCTAAATTATCCGCTAGAAGTTACTCATGTAAAAACACTATCAGATTTTGGAACACTATCATCTTATGAATCTCTCTAACACCACAAAAAGACTATAAACATGTTGCAAGGTTACTTTTATAAGAACTTCAAAACAAAAGAGTGAAAATTTTTTTTGACTCTGTAAGAACTTTGTCATCTATTTATTCAAATTTTTATTTTAATTATATAAATCAATTTTAAATTTAACAATTTTTTCTTCTTATTTTGGTAAAAACTCGTCCAAAGAATTTCTATTATGTCAAAATACGTTAATATAGTTCCTCCACGGACACGAGGCCCAATATATTCATAGAAATTTGGGTGGGAATGAAACTCCACGTAAGGCCATTAGACTCTTTTTTATTTTAGGCTTTAAAAAACACTAGTTATTGATAATTTTTTTAAAGAATAAATACGAAAAGGAAATTAGTAATTATAATTCGTCGATTGATGATATTAAAAATGTAGTTTTTTTTATTAAAACATTGGTTCCTCGTCTTAATAAGATTCCCTTTCTTAAGGATAATTACAATATTTATCCGATTAGTTTATCCTTTGATCTTATTGATTAATGAAAATGATAAATCAATTAACATGGAAATTATATTAAATGGGTTCGTTTTATTATTGATTAAGAAAATGTTAGTGGAAAGAGAGATCTCTCTAAGAGATGCCAATCAATTATGCAACATAATAAAAATTATGTTTCTATCTTAATTTCCTCAAAAAAAATTAAACTTCGATTATGTTAAAATTCAAAGAGAGGATGAAACGTCATAATTTTATCTCAGGTTGTAATGTTATTTCCTTGAATTATGTTCTCGACTTCGGTACATAAATAAAAGCCATAATAAGAGGTATTGCAAGTCTTTATTATACATTATTGTTTATCAAGTTTTGTAATGTAAATATGTTTTTATGTGTTTATCATAAAAAAAAAATAATTAACAAGAGTTACATTTTCTTATTAAGTGAAATATTGAGAAAGTTATTTTGCTGTACATATTTTCTACTAAGTAATAGTATTTTTCTACTTATTTGTATTAAATAAATTTTATAGTAGAGACAATTAATCTATAGTGGTATCATAACTTATAAATATGACTTATAGATATTATAGTTATTATATTTATCATTATTATTATTAATGTTAATATTAATAATATTATTAATATTATTGTTTTGATTATTATTTCTAATATTGTTAGTTATAATATTATTAAAATTATTATTATTATTATCAATATTATATCTTTTTGAAATTATTAATATTGTTTCTAATATTTTTAAAGTTTTTAATATTATTAATATTTATATTACAGAATATTATTGATAACATTATCATAATCATAAGTATAATCATAATAAGAATAATAATGAGCATAAAATTATGATATAGATTGTCTTGCGCAATGGTCAAAGACTTCATTCTACACTCAATGATCTGGTCAAAGGCTTCATTCTACACTCAATGATCTAATCAATGAGTAACCTCTTACTGTAAATCTAGTTGTTTTTATAATATATATAAGTATGACATTAGTACTAAGTGTTGTTAATTGATATATGACTAATATAAAAAAAAACTAATTGAGAGGCTTCATTCTACACTCAATGATCTAATCAATGAGTAACCTCTTACTGTAAATCTAATTGTTTTTATAATATATATAAGTATGACATTAGTACTAAGTGTTGTTAATTGATATATGACTAATATAAAAAAAAAACTAATAGAGAAACTCAGAAGTAAATTCTTAAATATTTGAAGTAATTGGTACGAGGAGCTAATGAAATTATCAATCAAGTTATATAATTAAATAAATATTTAACATGTTTTTTTATAAATATTTTCTTTACATTTTCTCGTACATGTTTTTCTTTAATCAATATGAATAATTTGATAATCTTCTTCATGTTGATAATTTCCAAGCCATATACACCAAAGCTGCTTTTGAAAATTTGACTGAATCTGGATACCAATTTGAAGTTTCTCATAATGTTCTTTGTAAACAGTACATTATTCTTATAAGCCTCATCCAAAATAATATCTTCACATCCTTATTTTTCCAATTTGAACTTTGAATACATGTTTCTTTGTTACTTTCGTCATTAATTCTTTCAATCCCTTTCCTATTATTGTTACTTCTTGTTTCAAACTTTTCTTTACATTAAATTTCTTATCAGCACTTCCATTCACAAAATTTAAACTTTTTTTTTTTTCATATAAAACAAAAGGTTCCAATTTACACAACAGCATATATTTTCTTTTAGTCCACTTTAAAAGTTAAAACGCCTCTAGTATCATCCTATACCTCATTCTACCAAAATACTTTGTAAACAACTTCTCACCTACTTTCAATTTCTTCAATAACTTGATTCAATGACTATCTTTTCGTTCAAAAAGAAACCATTCACTTATAGATCCCATCTTCTAGCATGTTTACACAACCTAGGATGATAAACAAACACACCATTTGTAATGTCTTTGTATGTAATGATAATAATATATGACGTAATTTAGAATTAATTTACGAAAAGAATACGATACAATAAGTGAAAAGATATCTAATCAAACTTTCTGAACGATCAACTTCAACTTCCTTACCTTAGTTATGTTGCCAATAATGGTAAATAAGGTGGCTGTGTACAAAATGCTCCCATCTTATCTTGTGCTCCATACTTTGAGGTTTTCTACCAAAAAAACAAAAATCATGATTACCATCTCATGCATCTCTCTAGAACCAACCGTGAAATTATGAATCCCAATTAAGGGCAACCAACTAAATTCCTTCATGGACAACATTATGTGCCCTATTGTCCAAATAAATTATTATCTCTTTGGTAGAGATAACAATCCTTACTTTAGGATTTTATATAAATCTAATTATTAATATATTGTGAATAATAAATATATTAGTAACTTATATACCAAAGTTATATCAAAATTACATGTCTCTATTATTGATTTTTTTATCAGACTGTTGTTGATTATAAGAGAAAACGTTGAACAAAAACATTATAATAATTTAATAAATATTTTTTTGCATATAAAAGCTTCAAAGATAATAATTTTGTATACCTAAAATCTTCAAAGATATTTGTATACCTAAAAATATTCAAATTTATAGTTTAGGTGTTATTATAATGTTATTTATTTAGTTATAATAATAATAATAATTAATTGATTAATTTATATTTCTAATAATTATATTAAATTAAATTCAAAAAATATATTTTGAGCTTTGTTGTTATTTATGGAAAACTATAATGTAAAAATATTTATAAATGGTGCGAGGTAAATTCAACAATAGAGATGAACAAAGGTCATATCATGAAATCGAATTCGATCCTGATTCTACGAATTAGAATAAAACTTAAACTCAACTCTCTTAAATCAAAGTAAATTTATCTTTCTTTTTGTTGAAGTTGAATAAAAATCATACAAATTTATTTATGTCTAGATTTAGTTAACATGCTTAATCCCTTCCAATAAGTGGGTTACTTGTGGAATAATTCTTACTAATTAAACCCTAACATTCACATGCATAGTTGTTAAGGCGGGTTTACCATAATGAAAATTAACCATTTTTGCTTATACTTTTATCTGTTGAATACCAGAGAGATGGAGTTTCAGGGAGGTCTAGCATTTCATCATGGCATGAATGACAAAAGCTAAGAAAACTTTTAGCCACAATAAGTTAATGCTAAGTTTCAAAATGAAATGTCTTCTACTCCAAAACCATCTACACCCATCTTCTTAAGCATTTTACGACAACTAAAGCTGTTTTGTGATAACAATGCTAACAAATAGACCCTTGCAAGAAGGAAACCCTAGATCACACGTTTGAGGTACATGCTTGGCTCAAAACCCCACATTCCTCGTTGTGACAAGTGTGTGTTGGGTTGCATACTTCACAATCATCACCACATGCAACTTGATTTTACTAAAGTGTCACTGTGATTATTATTTAAAGGAAAACTTAATTAAATTTTAGGTCCTGATAAATTTGAATATATTAAATTGAGTCTTTATTAATTTTTTTATTTATTAAAATATTTATATTTTTCAATTAAGTCTCAATCATTTAATTTTTTCGTCTTTGGGTAAGGTGATTATTATCTTGTTATGTTATTTTGCATGTCTCTATATTAATAAATGTGAATTTTTGTTATTAATGTAAAATGATAATTAACTTTAATACTTTTTAGTAAAAACATATTGGATATTGTGGTTGTCATATTTTATAATTATTTTCATCTCATTATCTAACTGATGATAATTGATGTAGATGTCTGACAACAGTCTCTTGTTATCTAACATATTTTTAATGAAAATAATTAAAAGCAATAGCATTTTATTTTAATTACAAAAACTCACATCTTTTAATACGCAAGGTTATGAGTAAAATAATGATTACGTCATACAATTAACTAAAAAAATTAATAACAGAAATTCAATTAAAAATACATAAAAATTTTGAATACTCAGTAAATTAAACAAATTTAGTAAAATTTTAATTGAAAATACTCAATGAGTAACTTGAAACATATTTAAACTTTAAAATGTAATTTTTCGTTAATCACACAATGAATCAAATATTAACTCTAATTAATGTCATGATCGAGTACTTGTATCCAGTGCCAATGGTGTAAAATGTTATCTACTTCAGAATTAAAAGGATAATAATGCATAAAAGATTCAAGCACAAGCAACCATGTTAATAATTTAAAACACAAAATGATTACTAGGAGAAAATATACTGGAATATTAAGCATTTCAATCAGAGTACTCATTATTTTTCTTTTAATACGCAATGTGTGGGGTGTGGGATATGCATGCATTATTTTCAACATGGGGAAGCCTCTCATGAATGATTAATTACTAGGTTTCGTGATTATTGGGAATTTTCCAAAATACGGAGATATATACACGATAAAATTTCGTTAAAACTATTGAAGGAGCTAAAGGAAGGGAAGAACTGTTCTTAAATGTCGTAGAAATTAAAAAAAAATAATATTTCAGGAGAAAATTAGTATTTTTTTTAAAAAATATATAAAAGCTATTTCCGTATAACTTCAATTTAAGACTTTTTTTTATAGTAATATAACCATTTTCAGCTAGAATCCAAAGCACTTATTTATCAAATTATAAAGTTTTCATATACATGCTTAAAATTAAATATGAGTCTGAGATGTCTTCATTTTAGTTTTTTACAATTTTATAGGCGTTACACACATATATATATATATATATATATTAACAGGAAAATATTCAAGTCCTTAATTAGTGTGATGATAGCAATTATAGAAAGGGAAAAAATAAACTTTGAAATTAGTGTTGTCTCGAGATCTGCTAAAATTAAATAGTCAAACAAATTGAAATATATAATTGCTTAAGACTTTGATTATTTTAAACTGAGTTTGGTTAGCAAGGTGTTAAACTATTTTAGAACCTTTTTCTCAATAGGAAAATCCAAATTCAACGTCTCATTATATAAAGAGAAATTACCATTTGTTATAACTATATACTAACAAACATCTACATGTATGACCACCTTGCTATAACTATATATATAATCTAATAAACATCTACATATTATACGAAGTTGTTGCAATATTAATTTGAAACTTTTTTTACATATTAATTTGATGCTATAAAAAATTCCTAAATTAACAAGAAGTTAAAATATGAAAGACTGAGAAAAATATAAACGGATTTACATGAAATAATTGGATACTCGATAAAGCATAATAAATTATTTCTTAACGAATATTAAATTATAAAATTATAACCTGTATATAATAATAAGGATTGCATTTAATGTATATGCTATATAATATCAAAAAAGGATTCCATCTATGGAAGTGTTTGAGGAGGGCCACCTCAGCTTCAAATTCAAATATCTATGGCAAGAAATGCTCATATTTAGTAATTGCTTAACAAAGTATATATATATATATATATATTTACGAAGAACACAATAAATGTAGCATTAGATCGGATACAAGCATTAATAATTGCAAGTGTATAAGTATATTTACGAATATTTATACTTTTAGGGAAAAAAACCTAAACATAATATATTAATGAGAAACTAAGTGCAAATCAGTCTATTTTTTTTCGTTTTTTATCAACTAAGTGCAAATTTTTTTTTACGAAAATAGGTAAGTTGTGTTAAGAAGTCACGACTTCTTCATTTGAAGTCAATGTCTTTAATGTAAAAAAACAAATAAAAATCATATCATGTTAATAAGACTTTAATATTAAAAAATAAACTGAAATTATGACACAATTTTAGTATAAATTTTTTTTTTTAATAAAGTCACGTTACGTTGACATAACTTTAATTTATTCTTTTATATTGAAGTTGTGTGAACGTAACACGATTTCATTTCAATGTTTTTTAATTTTGTATTTGTCTGGGTGACGGTGACGTAGGACGACTTCTGAAGTTGTGTCTTCGTTACCGGACTTATCCTTTTTCATAGGAAAAAAAAAACTTGCACCTACTTATAAAAACGAAAAAAGATTTACACCTCTTTAGTGCTGGTTGCCGAAAATTTTGATGCAAGTATGCAGCAAAAGTCAAAGGTTCCAGACTCATGCTTTCGTCTGAATCTGGTATATATCCTTCCATAGAGTTATAACCATATATATGTAACATATATAGCCATATATATGTAACATCAACATCTTTTTTTTTTTTTTTCCTTAATATTTTCTTAATTTCTTTGTCTATAAATACACAACTTCCCTCAACCCATTCTCATCAAACAACAGTCCCAAAACTTTCAAAGAGCAATATATCTATTTTCTGAGATAATACACCAAGGGAAAAGCAAACTATAATGGCCCCCCTCAAACACCTCTTCCTCTCCTTCCCCATTCTCATAATTTCTTTTGTTTTTTGCTATGGCAACTTGCAAGAGGACCCACTTACCAGTATATATGTTCATCATTCCACTGATAATGGTGGAACTTTATTCAAGAACTTGAACAAGCAAAGCACAAATGTTTTGAGCTTAAACAGGTTGGAGAAGCGTAGCTCCCTTAGAAAGGTTATTGTCAATGATTATGGAGCTGAGGGGAATGGTGATAATGATGATTCAGAGGTACTTGACTACTCACTTGGTCCAAAACAAAGTTTTTCTTCTTTTCTTTTAGCTTGCACTGTGTCTATTAGTTTGGCTTTTCATAATTGGAAAAATGACGTTATAATTTTTCTAATTGGTTATGTGGGGTATTTCAGGCTTTCAAGAAGGCTTGGGATGTGGTATGTTCTTCTGGGGAAGCAATTCTTGTGGTGCCTGAGGAGAATTATCTGCTCAAACCAATCAGATTCTCTGGCCCTTGCAAACCTAACATTGAAGTCCAGGTTACTTACACTGAAAATTACGCTAGTCATTAATTATTCCTCCTTTTTTATGCTTCATCTTTAATGCAAAAAAAAATGATTTGTTAATCAATATCTATCTATATCAGTGAATTCTGCTAACAACCATGAACTATTGATGTAAATTTTCAGATTTCTGGAACCCTTCATGCATCAGATGATCCATCAGATTACGAGGAAGACAGCAGACACTGGCTTGTGTTTGACAATATTGAGAATCTGTTTGTTTATGGTGGTGGAACCATCGATGGAAACGGCCAAATATGGTGGAAAAACTCATGCAAAAGGAACAAAAAGCGAGTAAGATATTAAGACAAGTCCAATATTATTTTATTCAGATATTATATAACAATAGTATATATTTGCGTCTGTGTTAATATTATATTCAAACTGATTTATATATTTTTCTGCTCTCTTTTGCAGCCATGCAAGGATGCTCCAACGGTACCTGTAGTTTTGTCAAAGATCAAGGAATTTGGATTGAAATTAACACGAAACATATAAATATATACTTTGTTAGCTAAAATAATTTTTTATTATTTTTTTTGTAGGCTCTGACTTTCGATAATTGTGAGGACTTGATAGTGGAGAACCTGAACATAAAAAATGCTCAACAAATCCACGTTTCATTCCAAGACTCCAAAAATGTTAAGGCTTCTGGCCTTAAAGTGATTGCACCAGAGGATAGCCCCAACACCGATGGGATTCATGTCACAAATACGCAAAACATCCAAATCTCAGATTCTGTCATAGGAACTGGTATCTCATAAAAACATCCAGATACTACTATTTGATTTGAGAAAATGTTTTTTTTTTTTTCATATAAGAAAAACGTTATCGTATTTTTTATAATTTTTCTTAAATATATATAAAGTAAGAAATAAAATAAACATTTTTCTTATAAAAAAAACGGCAAATGTTTATTATTCTGAAACCAAAAGGTGGTAAAACATTAAACACTTATAAAAGTCTAACCAGAATAGACCATTTCACACTGAATGTTGAGTGTAAAATTTTGTATCTATCCTTTTTATAGATATAAATATTACAAGTATAAATAAGGCCTCCATCAACTTAATAGATGCAAAGCTTTCTCATAAATTAATGTTTCAGAGTATCTATAATTAAGTATTATCTTGGTTTCAGGTGATGATTGTATATCTATTGTACATGGATCTAAAAACGTAGAAGCTACAAAGATTACATGTGGACCGGGCCATGGTATCAGGTAATTAGCATCACATCAGTAACTAAAAACTTTCCATATGTTATTTTGTATTGATTATTGTATGCAAATTTTACTTGCTATGGTGTTGTTTCAGTATTGGAAGCTTAGGGGCCGGAAAATCCAAGGAAATTGTTTCAGGAATAGTAGTAAATGGAGCCAAGATTTTTGGAACCAAAAATGGAGTTAGAATCAAGACATGGCAGGTAAATAATTTGAACATTAATTTTGAATTTGTATATGTGCTAAAGAAGAAATTCAAAATCTTTTGGGTCTACCCTATATGTAGGGAGGTTCAGGAAGTGCTAGTGACATCCAATTTCAGAACATTGAGATGGACAACGTGACCAACCCCATAATAATAAATCAGAATTACTGTGACAAGAAAAAAAAGCCATGCAAAAAACGGGTAAACATAAACAACACTTTTGCTGTTATTGGAACAAATTAACATATATCACTATTCACCAATGATTATATATATGTATTATCTAGGTCTTGCAGAAATCCGCTATAGAAATCAAGAATGTGTTGTACAAGAACATAACTGGTACAAGTGCTTCTGATATAGCTGTGAAGTTTGACTGCAGTGAGAAATTTCCGTGCCAAGAGATAACATTACAGAACATAAACCTTGAATGTGAAGGAGGAGATGATGCTAAGGCTTGGTGTAACAATGTTGAATTATCTTACCTAGGACACGTTAAGCCTCGTTGCAATTCAGAAAAGATAAAGGCCTCTTCCATTTTTACCTCCATATGGAAATACTTTTCATGGAATATATGAATCATACAACACGTACCATGTATATATATTAATTGATTTGTAGCGAATAAGGTGATTCTTTGAACAATGATTGTGATAAGTACAGATATTGCTATTATTTGACATATCACATGTTTATGCAATAAAATTCAATTATTAATTTGATGAAGTAGCTTCCATAATTATGTGCGAGTGTCTGTATCTTATATAAATTTGTAGGAAACTAACACATTTACCTTATAAAAAATTCTGGAATGTGCAAGTCGAATAATTAATGATTATAATGTTAGCAAATCTCCACATCAATTAAGATCTTTGTTTTATTTTTTATATATACATTTTTCCTCGTATTATTATCACAGATGTAATCATTTTTTTGCTATTAATTTAATTTATTATCAAATATTTTGCAAATTATTTATTAAGTTATTTTTACATTATTTTTAAAACTGTAAAAACTCTATGTACATGTAGAATTCTGTAAATTGAACACATTCAATTAGTGAATTTATTTTTCTCTTCATTATACAACATTAAATAGGGTTCAAAAACCAGAAGAGTGAGTAGATTTCTCGTGACACATGTTTGAATATCTCATAAGACTTTGTTCTCATCCTTTAAAAATGTTTTTCCCAATAAAAAAAATCCGCATAATTAACTCATCAATATTCTATCTTTATACATCAATGTCAAGAAAGATTAATTTGCGTCTTTTACACACTACATGGACGTGTAGGAGGAAATCATGGGGTGCAGGAAGAAATACCCCCTCTTATTGTGGGGAGCCATCTGGCCCATTGTCTTGTTCAGTTTGACAAAATCAAACCCAAATTGCTTTTAACCTCATCGCTACTATAAATATCAGATTTCAGAGAAATAATTATTTTCTCATTTTTTTATTCTTTATTCTCTATGCATTCCTTACAGATTATTTCTATCTATTAGTTAACCTTTATCGTAAAATTTTTACATAACATTAAATTTATTCATGTAACCTTTTGAGAGAAGTTTGAAGAGGCTTAAATGAGAATAGTTGTTTTATGATTTTGGAGAAATTTGTGAAAAAAAAAAAGAACGGGATTATTTTAATTGAATCAATAATTTGAAATTTAATTTTTGAATATACAGTTGTTAAGTATTTGGAAAGAATAATGTATCACTCACACTAATTCTAGATAACTCGAATATGGTTCTCTTATGAATAGCACATTTATTTTTTTTAAAAAAAAAAAAACTCTTTATATTTTGTTTCTTAGTGTTAATAGTTTGTATAGAAAATAGGAAAAAAAATCTACCCTAATATTTGAAAATAAAAATAAAAATTACGTTTTTATAATTAAAAGAATATAAGAAAAAAATTTTAAATCAAAGGAGTGAAAGACCGAAAGTTTCAACCGATCTAATAAATCATTTACTCTCGAACAACGTGCACATTTTTATTTTATTTTTAGTCATCTTGTGACCAAAATTCTGATTACAAATCGTGATTAGTTTCAAATCCAAATTAAGGACATACTGAATTTTTTCTAATAAAAATTTGATAAAAAGAATTAACCAATGCCTTGAGTTGAGTGCTATAATTTTTGTTTGAGTTTAAAAAAATAAAAGAAATAGTAAACACACGTTGTAAAGTTCAGAAACCACATTACTTTTTTTCTTTCGGTTTAAGGATTAAAGTGCATGTCTTGCTTTTCCCACCTCTTTAATTATTACAAAGACGAGTTATATGCTAATAATTTAATATTGACTCTATATTATTATTGCCGATAAAAAAAATCTATGTTCTAATAGTGATATTCGTTGTTATATATATTTTTAATGATGGTATAAAAAATGATATAATACCAATAAATTACGACGGCCTGATTTGTAACTTAATGATGTTACTAATTTAACCATTATCAGAGGTTTATTTGTGGTTATGTAAGGTGTGAAGGGTGGAATGAGTTGTGTGCACTTAAAGTGTATTCGAATCATGGAAGTTACTTCAAAAGCTTCTTACTTTTAATCATCTAACTTATAGTTCTCAGAATAAATTGCAAAACTGTTCCTTTTAATTAGTTGGTGTAGCAACGGTAAGATTCCAATGGGGAATGAAAGAAAGGTTGGAAACTCTGTTTGGCTTTTTAATGGCATGGTGCAACGGCATGGAGAAACTTTTGCTTTGTACTATTCAATACCAACTTCTTGCCATGATTCTGGTGCCATCTTTAAACACACATTTCGGATTCTATGCCAAAAGTAAAGTCTAAAGGGCCAAAGTTGTAATCACCAGAAGATTTCTCAGACACAGATTAAACCTTCTCATCATAACTGCCTCCACTAACTTTCTGATAAACTATAGTCTCATGTTTAAAAAAATAAATCTCTTGTAATGCTGAAAAACAATAGTGCCCTTTTTTAGAACAATCACTACAACCATGACTTGAATGACATGAACAATGGAATTCCACAAAGACAAATTTTCAGATTTACTTTATTTTACTCTTCTCTTTTCTGTGAATCTCCAAGTAGCACTAGCATGAGACATAGCAAATGTTGGAACTTGTTTTTGTTTGAAGAAACTGAAATATGATGTTTTACTGGGACAATAAGAAGAAATGAATGACCAACCAAATGAAACCAAAACAGAAAGTCCAATAGCACAACTAGGTGAATCTAACATGAATATAAGTTCTGCAACTGACACAATACTACTCTATACATCAGTTAAAGCTATGTAACTTTTCCCCAACATGCCAAAGCAAAAGCATTTATCAACTTCTGTACTGACCTACAATGTTTGTGTTAGAATAGAATGCATCTGATAAGAGCCTTTCTGATTCATTTACTTGCATCCCCTGCTGGTGCTGGTGCTGGCTTTGGTTCTTCTGGTGGAGGTGGGAGCCCTCCATCAATGCAACTTCTACACTTCTTTTCAACCCAACCTTCTATGTCGTTCTCCCCATTTCCCCCAAAGTGCCTTCCACCACACAGTCTAGCAATCATTCCTGCAATCACACCCACTATTGTGATCACTGCTATGACCACCACCAGTGTTTCAATTGATCTATGAGAATAACGGCTTGGTTCCACCACTTTGGGTGGTGTCTCAACAAAGGGCTGCATTTCACTCCCCATGTTCAAATGATTCTGCTCAACTCCAACACAAAATGAACTCTTGATTGGCCTAGTTCAAAAGGGTGAGCCTATAATGGCCTATATTTATTGCAAGCTAAGAAATATGAGAAAAATGGGGAAATGAGACAGCACAAAGTTGGATTCTGGTTTCTGAATATCAAGCATAGAGTACACAGTAATAGTGTCAAAGTGAGTGGGGTATCATTAACTACTACTGATAAGTGAGAAAATGTTGTAGCTATAAAATAGGATTCCAATGCTTATGAATACATGTCATGTTTTTTTTTTGTCTTTGGTCCTTTCATGTTATTATGTTGCATTTCTTTTTTGTTGGTCTGCTTTATTTGACTGATTTTCCTGGTAAAATAAAAGAAGGTGTGACTTTTGAGGTGCAAAACATAGATGAAGGCCAAAAGCTTCTGACTCCACATTAACTCATTAATAATATATGGTTTGAAATGGGACTCATAGCTTGTCAGAGATTCAATGGTTGCAATTTGCAACCTCACCCTCAAATTATTTGATTTCTCTTCCCTAGTTTGTCCTTTGTGATGTCACATGTTAATGTTCAATCTCTTAAGTCTGTGACCCCCCAAAGAACATGGTGATTTTGTTTGTTTTTCCTCTTGAAATTTTCCCTGACTACTTGCCTTGTCTCTTATATGTCTTTAGCAATTTGAGAGTTATGAGCTCTGCATTCCCCTCTGTGCCTCAAATTGGGTGGTTTGTCAAGTTGTAGAAACATTAATGAGTACGATCACCTGAGCATTGAAGACGAGGGGCATCCTTCAATGTGACTCATCAGACACATCTGCCACCTCTGGAGCTTAGACCATGGACCATCGTAAATTGCTTCAATGAGATATATTGGCCTAGTATCAAGATAAGGAAGCACAAATTTTTCTTCCAAAAAAAAAAGAAACTCTAATTTTGCTTTCTGTAATTTCCATTTTCATTTTTTGTATTTTTGGGTAAATTCAGTTACGTTCTTCTAGGGGTTTGGTAGATGACACTTGTAGTTTAGGTGTCACTGTTAGGTGCATGTTGATTCAGTGGTGCAAATTAAAAATTATGACCCATATGACTACTATTACCTCTAAAATCATCTATGAAGCTTATTTAGTGGTATTTTTAAAAAATTTTAACTGAAGCAGCCGTTATCATATCCCGGTTTTTATACTAAGGTTTAGGGAATGTTTATATGAAGGATGGTTGTTTCTTAATCTTGCTTCAAATTTTGTTGTCAGCCATTCATACTAATCCTCATTCGATGCACTGCTCCTTATTTCTTATAATTTACTTTTTTTGAAGATTGGTGAGCATTTGATTTGTCTTTTTAACCATATGGGTTTGAATTATATTTTGATTACATTTTGTTTTTTTGTAAGTGAATTATTTGAAACATTCCTATAAGGTCGAAAGGTGCTTGAGTGTCGATAAATTATATTACTTTATTTTTTGGAAGTTCGTATATTAAGCTTTATGTTGTCAAAATTTCAGAAAAAATTATAATTTCAAAATTGTGAATCTCAAAATAGTTGTTTAATTTTATAAATTTGAAAGAGTTTACTTAGTTAAAATAAAAATGGTGTGTATTAGATTGATTGTTAAATGTATGTATTTAGTTTGTTTTATTTAACATTAAAATTTATATTTATGTATTGATGGTAAGATTATGATATTATATGTTTCTTAAATTTATTTTATATTACAATTGAGTCATTCTTAACTTTTAATTGGAGATTTAATGTAAATATTATGTATTATCTTTAATTTAAAAAATTATTATAATTTCTTTTACAAAAATCAGAGGAGAGAGTTCTAATAATTATTTTATTAAACTTTGAATTGTTTGATTGGACAAGTTAATAAATAAAATCATTTTATACATATATGATTTTGACTAATGTAAATCAAAACTTGTATTTTTTTAAATGAATGACAATTTTAGTTAAAAAAAAAATCTTAATTCTTGAGCACAATTTTAACTTAATACTACCATAACTTATTCATATTACTAATTTTAGAACTTTAATAAATCTTTAGCAAAATTACATGACTTAAAAAAAACTCATTTTAGTTTAGACAGTTACTTCTTGCGCTTAACAAATTCTTAAAATATTAATAATGTCCTTGTTATTTTATATATTAAATAATTTTTTTTCTTCTCATATTTATATAAACATATCTCATATTTTGTTTTTTTAATAATAATAAAAATAATGTTGGATGTTGTTAAGATATTTATAATAATAAAAATAATATTGGATGTTGTTAAGATATTTATAGTTTAATATGATTAATTTTAAAAAATCAATTTAACACATTATTTCCAAATATTTAGTTTTTTGATAACTAAATTAATGTTACTTAAAAAAATATAGATATCTTTTAATATTTATTAGATTTTTTTTATTTATCAAGAAAGTTTGTTAAAGAAATTAACAATTTTCTACTTGATTCCAGTTATTCGTGTAAGTGAATATGAAAGAGAAAAAAATATTTAATAAATAAATTTTAAAATAAAAATAATAAAAAGAGTATGACAAATTAAACATTTATTAAATACACAGGAAACAATATAGTACAGGAAACCACTGTCTTTACTTTATTTGTTATGTACATTAGAGAAATTTATTCACTTTATTGTAATCGCTCTTTCTAGTCCTAACATGATTACGTAGTTTCTTTCTTTATATTTTTTTAATATCTCTTTGGGTACAATAAAATGTTAGAAAAAAAAAACACGTTCATAACACTTCCCTAGTACGAATACAAAGTTAATAAAGAAACCCCTTAAAATATATGTTTAAAACAAATTAAGCGTATTTTGAAAATAAAATCTTAACCATTAAGTATTTAGATTAATTGACATAGGGTTATTCAAGAGAGGATACTAGTGCTTTGAGGGGAAAAGATCAAAATTTAACAAACACTCTTCTCAAAGATTATTTTAAAAAATATTTGTTTAGATAAATTTTAATTATAAGAAACAGTTGTTTACCACCTAAATTACTCAAAAGTTCACATTGGCGTGACGGAAAGGGCAAACCAAAAACCAATTAATGTATTATATTATTATAGGAGTTAATCAAGAAATTAACAGTTAATATTATTGTTAATTATATTTTATTATTAGATTAGTGAGTTTGAAGGAGACTATTCCCTCCTTTTTCCTGGATTTCTGGTTAGTTTTGCCTTCTCTTTCGTTCCACGCTATATCCTCGCAATTCAGCAGAAAAATATCTCTCTCAGAATTTGTATTCGATTTTCAGTTTCTGAAGGGAAAGAGAGAGAGGGAGAGAATTCGTTTTCTCTCCTCTGCGTTGGTTCAGATGGGGACTCCGGAATTCCCAAATCTCGGCAAGCATTGTTCCGTTTCCGATTGCAGGCAGCTTGATTTCTTGCCCTTCACATGCGATTGCTGTAATCAGGTTCATCGATTCTCAATCTCTCTCTCTATATATATTAATTCATATGTTTGGACTCTACCTATTTCATTATTGCTTTGATAGTTACATGATTGCATTTATTGATTTATATTTCTGTGATCTTATCTGTCAAAGGTCATTAAATTCGCATCCGAAGTCAAATTTGCCACCAATGGTTGCAGTGAAAGTGGAATGTTTATCTTTTTAAGTATAATTTCAGTTTCAAATCTTGCACATGAATAAAAGAAAGAACCATAATTAGAAGATCTAGTAACGGTGTTTCTAATGCTGGATGGATTCTCTATTGAAATTTATCATATCATTGATAAAGTTGATTTTGTTTTGTATTGGGTCTCAATCAATAAATTAAAATACAGAAACTGTCTCAATTGTGGATTTCTATTCTTCTATTTACAATTAACTTGACGACTGCTTAATTAAACTTTCACTTCTTCTGTTCACTTATCAAATTTTGTCAATTTCTCTATTTTTTGTGTACTGTGTTGTTGAGTAAACGCATTGATTAGGAGATTGAAAAAAAAAATGCAATAAAACTTTTATCAATTTATGAACTCTTTGATTGAGCTAACCATATATGCGCAATCTCTTGCAGATATATTGTTTGGAACACCGAGGTTATGTTGAACACAAGTGCACAAAGCCCAACAAAAAAGATGTCACAGTTGTCATATGTCCTCTTTGTGCCAAAGGAGTTCGCCTCATTCCTGATCAAGATCCCAACATAACTTGGGAGCATCATGTTAACATTGATTGTGATCCATCAAATTACGAAAAAGTGACAAAGAAGAGAAAATGCCCTGCTCCTGGATGCAAAGAGGTACTGGTATTCTCCAACACAATCAAGTGCAGGGATTGCTTGGAAGACCATTGTTTGAAGCACCGGTTTGGCACTGATCACAAATGTTCCGGTCCCAAAAAGTTGGAGACAAGCTTTTCATTCATGGGGTTTTTTACTACGAGTAAAAAAGAGGAGCCAAAGCCCAATTTAACTTCGACAGCATCATCTAACTGGACTTCAAGCTTTCTCAACGTGGCTTCTAATATTCGTGCCTCAGCTGAAGCAAGCATGTCAAAATTGAGCAATGAAATTAACCAAGTTTGGCAGACAGCTAGAGATGGTGTGGGACAGAGCAGTGGCAGTGGAAATAGAAATGATCATCAAGGGGAGCATTGCCCTCAATGTGGTGTGAAGTTTTCATCTGCGACTTCTTTGGTGGATCATGTGCAGAAAGTTCATGAAAGCAATGGGGACAGATTAGGGGTTAAGATTGATGCATGCCCCAAGTGTAGTAGAGGGTTTGTAGATCCAGTGTCCCTTGTGGAGCATGTTGAGAGGGATCATGGTGGTTGTGGAGCATAGGAAATTCAATTTTTTTAAGAATGTGAATACTTATTTGAAGATGAGGCTAGATTTGTACGCAATGGTCGTGTAATTATGTCATTGTTTAATGGCTAGATCACTATGTCATTTCTTCAAACATTCTTTGTTCATGTTTAGAATCAATCCAATGGCTTCATTTGAGCCTGTTTCCTGATCACGTATTCTGCTAAATTTACAACCTGCCACTAATTTGCGAGCTTAATTCAAATTAAAATATTTTTAGATATATAAATTCTGATATATTACAGATTGAAATCTAGTATGATTTTCATAAGAGAATATGAAATCTAGTTTTCTAATTTTTCCTATCTGAAAAGTTATTGTTGTGAACTTTATGTATCAATAATTGCTTACTACACGATACAATTGTTCTATACACTTAACAAAATTTTTAACCTATCAATAATATCTTTATCATTTTTATTTTTAAATTTATTTATTAAATAATTTATTTTCTCTCTCCTTAATTGACTCATGAAACTACCAAATTAAAAAAGAAATTAAGGTTTATTTTTTTTCTCTCATATTTTAAATTAAGAAAGTAAGATTTTTGTTGAATTTTCTCAAAAAAGTTAACGTTTTTTTCTTCCTTCATATATATATATATATATATAATCTCCTTAATTTTAAATTAATAAAGTATGATTTTTTTTTCTTTCCTGTTTTTTCTCTCTAATTTCAACATTATTTGTTGTTACATTATTTGTTATTTGTTGTATATTTTCCGTTACATTAGGAAGAAACTAAAATTAAGTTGTTACAAGAAAAAAAATCACAATATGTTATAAAAAAAAGTGTAGAAAATTAAGTTGTTTCATATAGCAAATAATGCTACAGGAAAATTACAAAAATCACAGGACATTTTTATTATAAAAGAAAAAATAAATAAAAAATGAGAAATAATAATTTATAAATGTCAAGGATAATTTTAGTATTTTAGAAAACTATAAGTATAGATCATACTGCAGAAAGTTATTTTTTTTAATAATAATAAAAATAATATTGACAATTGTTTTCTATACTAAATGTAAATAATTGTTTTCTCAATACAAACTTTTTGTTTTTTAATTAATTATACGTTAACGGTGTTACATATTTTAAAGTATTGTATTAATAAATAAAATAATAAAGATCTTAAATTTTAATTATGGTTATACCAAAAATTATTTTTTTCAATTTTAAATAGAACTAGAAGACATATTGAAAATATAACTTTTGCATTTGATAATATGAATAAAATATTAACAAAGAGTGTTGATAAATAATAACAAATTATCTTAATAAATATTAATAAACTATCTTAATAAATAATAAATACAATCTTATAAATATTAAAAAATATTTATATTTTTTTAAGCAACATAGAATTTGTTATCACAAAACTAAATATTTCAAAACAATGTGTTCAATTTAATACAAAATTAAATATTTCAAAACAATGTGTTCAATTTAATTTTTAAGATTAATGGTATTTTCTAAACAATTTAAAATTTATTGCATGAATAACACATTTATAAGTAAAAGAAAAACTGTAAACAATCAAATTTGTTATTAACAACTTTTTTTTCTCGTATTTAATTTTGTATTTCTATTTTATTTATTTATTTTATATAACTTTTTTTTATACTTTGTTTAAATGAGAATACTGTTGCATCTCAAATGGTAAATATCATAACAATAAAATATCTCATTTTAACAAACTAATAAAAAATAAAATAATATGCAATTGATTGAAAAAATAAAATTTGTTTTTTTTATTTGCAACTTAATTTTAGTTTCTTTTTAATATCTATAATTTGATGAAGCTATAACAAATAATACTATGGAAAAAAGTAGAAAGAAACTAGAAGAAAAGAAGTAGAAAGAAATCAAAAGAAAAAACAGAAAGTAAGAATTTTATTTTATTAATTTAAAATTAGAGAAGTCAATTAAACTTGAGAGAGAAAAAAATTATTTAATAAATAAATTTAAAAATAAAATAATAAGGATATTATTAGTATATTAAATATTTACTAATTGCAGATAACAGTTTGTATGGTGCAGGAATCAATTGCCTTCTATCTCTTATCCTGTCTCTTATCCTAATTTTATGAATAATATTTTAACTATTACAACTCTTTTACAGTAACAGAAGTTTTTTTTTTCTCACTAATGAGAGTAGGCTTCACAATATTATTGAATTTATTTAAACATCAAATCATTAAAATATTTGTTGTCATGATATTAATCTCTCTTAACATTTTTTAATGAAAATGATTCCGTCTTTGGTATTTCAACAAACTTCATATTGGTCATTAATGACCTAACACAACTCTTTTCTTTTTCACAAATGAGAGTTCATTTTAGTGTATGAATATATTAGACAATAGATTAAATTATTAATTTCATTCCTCTGTTTAGTTAACTAAATTAATTTGGATTATTCATTATCAAAAGTTTAATTTAGTTTTTTTACTTTTAAAACTGTTGCAATGTTATCATTTTCTTAGCTTAGTTTTGTAATGGAGGTATCTTAAAGGGTGACTATGCCGTTCCTCAGATTGTACGAAAAAAGACAGTATAGCGTGGATTTTAAAATTGAATAGATTAAATTTAACTTTTTAATAATAAAATAATTAAATTAAGCTATAGTTCAAATTAGTATTTCATTCTTGATAATAGAAATATTTTGGCGAAAAGTAAATTAATCTTATATAAGCTGTACAATAGATTGTGTAGCTTTACCAAAAAATATATATATGACGTGTGAGAAACGAAGCTTCCCTTTCTAACTTTCTGCTTCGATGTGCATGTACGATTTCGGATCTACTTTAGCAGTTGTACGATGGAGCATGAAAAAAAAAAACATTCTTGGTGAGACACTTTGTGTAGTTGTTGTTGTATGGAAAAATCACAAGAACTTATTCCCATATAACATATAACATTGTAGCTTTTCAAGATTTAACAACTTTTTCCAATAAAAATATTTAAATAAAAAAAATCATATTTAGATTAAATGAAGAAATGTCATCCTAATGAAATGAGTGAAGTTTTCATTGTTCTGCATCTCAACTATAAAGATCAAACATATTTTACAAAAATATTTTCAGTGGAATCTCTTTGTTTAGTAGAATTGTTTTTTTTTCTATATCTAAAATTAATATAAGGCATTATTTAAATTGAAGATTTGTCTAAATTGGTAGCTTAAACAAAAATAACTCCAATAAAAAAATTATTTTGTTACACCTGTTTCCTTAACAAATTATTTTTACAAGATGAAGTGACATTCATGGTTTGTATCATATCTCATTATAATAGTTATTACTATCAAGTTGAAAAGAGAGTATATCAATTTATTTTAAAAATAATAAAATCAAATTAAAAAGATTCAAAATAATTAGGCAAAATTTAAAAAAAGAATATCATGGTGGAAGTATTTTATAATTAATATGCTAGACAATTTGAATCTATTACTTTTCGTGTATGGTGACTATATGCTTCATAATAATTTAGATAATTTTCTCTCTACTTTTAATTCAATAAGATATAAGATTTCTTTTTTATATATTCACAGTGTAAGTGGAAGTATTTTATATACTTAATATGCTAGCTGTATCAACTTTTATCTGAATAGTTAACTAAAAAAGTGATCATAATAGAAAATGAATATAGAGTACCAAGTTTGTAATCCCCAATGAAGTTTTACTCTTAATTAATCTCGTGAAGAGGGAGCATATATTTGGGAGATCAAATCAAACTCATAATTTATCGCCACTTAATTAATTGGGATAATAAGATAAGATTATTTAATATATGCTCTGATCGGGGAGGGGAAGAGTCATGAGTTTTTGTTTTCTTTCTAATTTGAAGCAAATAACTTTGTATTATTAATATTTTAATTGAAAAATAGAAAGAGAAGTTAGCATATCATAAATTTTTAATTATATATATATACTATTTTCTAAATCTAAGAAAGCAAACCTTCTCTGTCTAAATTGTCAAAACATGGAAGCAAAATTTTAGTATTTTAGCCAAAACCACTCACAAGACTTAATTAAGTTTTCAAAATAGTTAATAAATATTTCATACAATACAGAAATATTTAAAACTTAACTGAAACTTAAAAATAATAAAAAATTATTTATAAAAAAGAAAAAATGTTTTTAATTATTAAAAATAATTAAAATAAAAAAAATAATGTGTATCATATTCTTCAAGGAATAATAAATTAAGATATTTAAGTCACTCTGAAATCAAAACATAAAAAATAATATTGACATTTTTTAAATATAATAATTTATTTAAAAAATAAAATATATGAGATTTAGATTAAAAATAATGTGAAAAGGTAAAATTTAACAGAAATTAAAAATATAATCAATTAGAATTTAACAAGAAATAAAAATAGTAATTACAAAGTTTTTAAATGGTAATTAATTTCAAAATAAATAATTTATAATTTTGTTATAGTATCCAGGATGGTAAAACGGGTTGGATTTGCGGAGCATGGCTTTCAGTGCACCATCAATCTAGCGTGGTAATAAATTGAAAATAAATTTCTTTGTTTAAATAAATTATTATGATTGAAAATAAACATATCTTGAAAATAAATTAAGATAAAAAGAGAATTGAAAATGATTAGGCATTTCTTTGTTTAAATAGAAGGATAGGCCAGTATTTGTGAAGGGAGGGAATTTGCAAATGCTCATACCTAAATCTTGCTAATTAATCAATCAATAAATGGGATAAATAGAAGATTGTATTGGAAGAGGAAGAGGAGGGAAATGGGTCCCTCACAAACCGTTACATCAACCTGCAATTTTCCTTTCCTCCTCGGTTCCACTTTTCTTTCATTGCAATCAATGTTTCCTGTAAAATTTTAACATCATCATCATTTCATTTCTCATTTTCCCCACTTCAACATTTTTCCATGTTTCAAGGGATTCCCCACCCTCCTCTTTCACACACTGGTACCTTAAATTTTACATTATTTACCTCTAATGTTTTGTGACGTTTTTTCTCATCAAATTCTGATGTTACATTAATTTTCTCATTTCAGGTCCAGATTGATCCATCACCTTCAAAATTTACTACATATGTAGGCTTGTGGTTGATTTTAAGGGATACCCTTTTGAGAGATTTTAGCCTTTCTTTCCCTCATTCATGTTCAAAATCGGATGTTTTGTGGAAGGGAAAGAAGGCAAAATTCTAAACCAAACTTGTTAAATTTTGTAACTTTTTCCATTATTTAATTGGTTTTTGGTTTTAATAATGAAAAAGATGAGAAATAAGGTCTCTGGCGTTATTTCCCGCCAAGTTTTGCCTGCTTGTGGCAATCTTTGTTTCTTCTGCCCTTCTCTGAGGGCAAGGTCAAGACAACCTGTTAAGAGGTATAAGAAGCTCATTGCTGATATTTTTCCTCGTAATCAGGTTTGTTATTTCTATTTTTTTTCTCACTTAACTCACCCTTTTCTCTTTGGTTCCATGTCTCTCTATTCATTACATATTTTTCCTTTCCAACCCATGTATGTTTTCTATTGCATGCTTGGATACATGTCTCGACAGAAACAACAAATAGTTGCTCATAATTGTTGTTGGTGTGAAAATCCTACTAGAGCACATATTGAACATGCAAATAAATACAAACTTAGTTTAATGGTCAATTAAGGTAGTTAAGTAGGCTAGTGAGGTTGAAGGTAAGTAACCATTCCTATTTAAGCAATAATATGTAAAATAATGCAAGCTTTGTGTTTATATTAACTAAAAAAACCATGTTTACATGTTAATTAATGGCCTTAGTTTAATCGACTTATTCATTCCTTTTGTGTTTGTATTTGTCTCCCAAAATACTTACCATATTGATTTTACTTTTGTTTCATTTATGAGTTGATAGGAGGAAGGAGCAAATGATAGGCAAATAGGAAAACTATGTGATTATGCTGCCAGAAATCCTTTACGCATCCCAAAGGTATGTAACCTTCAAACGAAATGTTCATACAAGTTTGAATGTATTTTATTATATACCTTGCATGCATTGATTCTTGTATATGTTCACTCAAGTTATATAATTGACCAGATTATGCAAGCCCTTGAACAAAGGTGTTACAAGGAGTTACGAAACGAGAATCTCCGTTCAGTCAAAATAGTTATGTGCATTTACAAGAAATTTTTGTTTTCTTGTAAAGAGCAAATGTGAGTTCATATTTATATTATCTTTTTACGCTAGATGGATTTATACATGTCCTTAGAATATATTAGAAGTGTTTGGTACTTTATCATATATATATATATATATATATATATATATATATATAT
>Ga0099824_1000057_pt1 | contig 74244 bp, 35 predicted proteins | sample SiratrowhiteBW_FD_76837 | JGI IMG/M metagenome (GOLD analysis project Ga0099824, IMG submission 76837) | Root nodule microbial communities of legume samples collected from California, USA - Siratro white BW | ecosystem: Host-associated > Plants > Roots > Nodule | place: USA: California... | reverse complement strand
TTTTTTTTTTATATATAAATATATATATATATATATATATATATATATATATATATATATATATATATATATATATATATATATATATATTAAAAAAAGTAAAATCTATACTCTGTATTATGATTTAATAAATAACGATTTTATAAACTCATCCTAATCTTATTCATAACCTCAATTTTAACTATCTTAATTTAAAAAATTAAAAAAATAAATTTTAAAAATATACAAAAGAATTAGATTAGATGGCGGTGATGAATATTTATGACATCAAATAAATTGTCAATTTAAATATAACCAAATGATATTGTCAATTTAAATATAAGCAAATGATATTAATAAGTTTTTTTCATAGAAGTAAAAAAAACATCTTGTGAATTTCATCTACATAAACATTGATGATCCATTTTTCTGATCATACGATTGTGCAGTGATACATACAGTATCAACCATGGAAATGCTCACCGGGAATCACGTTCTGAATTACGAACATTAAATGAACCAGAGAGTTCGTTAGGTTTCTAGATCAAAGGATGAACGTAGCCACCTTCCTAACCGCGCACAAATAACGAAATAAAACAATTTGTAGTGGAAATGGTTTTGCAGACAGTGAGTAACTGTGACAACGAGATAAATATCATCATTGTGTTTAGCATCAGTGAAAAAAAATTACAGACTTTTTTCAGAGTTTCATGTAATGTGATTTAAAGTGATTTTCTTCTTACAAACTTAATCATAAGATAAATGAACTATTTTGGTGTGTGTTTACTTAAATGTAATATATAAAATTGATGTCTTTTTGCCCCACGTGGACTGGCGGTTATGTTAAGGTTTTATCATAATCTATTAAAGTGTCTTAACCACCAGAAACATGTTTCTTTGTTCATATTTATAATCAATTCTTCTACCTACTTTTCTTCTTCAACGACGACTGTGAGCTCCAAATCAATGGCATCTGATCCCGAGCAACCTACTTTTGCAAAGGTTTTTTCGTTATCCCCTTTTCGTTTTTCTTCATTTTCTTCTTCTTTGGGCAATTCATTATCTACCATGAATTTGAATTATGTTCATATATAGATTGCAGTATGTGGATGTAAACTTCGTTTGGTCTCTGAGAAAAAAATATTTTGGGAGGGAAGGGAACTGTTGAAATTGTGAAGGGAAGTTGGTTGCGAAACAATCCCGGTTTCAATGGGTGTCAAAAAAATATGTACTTGTTCAACTCAAAATTAAGTCAAAGAATTTTGAGTTCAAAGAAAAGAACTTAGCTTCATTTGGGGGTTTTGGCATTCATGGTCTTGAGTTGACATACACCGAATTGCAGCTTTAATTTCGATTAGTTTATACCCTATACGATTTTCCCAGTCTTTGAATACTGTGTGTGCGTTATGAAGCAGTTTTACTGCTGTTTTTTCGTGGTTCTTTTTTGGCGAAATATTTTGTTGAGAGAGCGGAATACAAACAATAGAATTGAAATCATCACTCTTTTTTTTTAATCTGTGTGTTGTTTTGATGGAAATTAAAGTAACTCCTTTCTAGCTTTTGGTGTTTATTTTCCTTTTCATAACACTTAAAATGCTTTGATTTTCACTAGGAAGGAAGTTCGGCTGGTGATATTGGGAGCGCGAGGGAGCCTTTGCTTATTGGGGTTCATGAGTCCGAGAGCTATTCTGTCACTGCTGCAATTCTCCCGTGAGTATTATCGTGACATTAAGGATGGTGTAGGAAAATTAGTTTCCTTCATTTTGAAGAAATTTGATTCCCATGGAATCCAAGATTCCTTGAACTCCCTATTTGGGATTTTGAATAGATCAGATAATATATACTTTGTCGATAGTTTTGCTTTTAGAAATCATTTGATCTCTACACACCACATTCCACCTTGAGCTTTTAGTTAACTTCTTGTCTTATCAAAATAATGAAATTCGCCTGCATCACATGCTATAAAAATGACTTATTTTAATATATCTTGTAAGAACTTTGTCCTTTTGGATTTCTCTATATTTTTTCTGCTCGAGATTGATGGAGCAATTTGACAATTTTTGGTAAGAAAATGGCATTATTTCCCACTGATTGTGTGATACTTTTTCCTCCAAGTGGAATAGAAGAAGAAATTAAAGAGATCTATGCTTGTAGTCTCACCTAAAGTGCGTTTTAAAAATCTCAGGTTTCTCTTCCCAGCTTTTGGTGGCCTACTTTTTGGCTATGATATTGGCGCCACATCTTCTGCAACCATTTCCATTGAGGTATACCCTTCTTTTTTAATTTAGGTACTGGCTCAACATTTTTATAATATTCATGTTGGGGAGTATTAAAATTTCGTGATTGCTTGTTTTACTGCTGTAGTGTATTGTCACTAGTTGTAAATTTTCTTTGATTTTGATTCTATACCTTGCAGTCACCGACACTAAGTGGAGTATCCTGGTACCAGTTGTCCTCCGTTGAAATTGGTCTTCTTGTAAGTTTAGTTAATTATTGTTCTTTTTTTCATTGGTCATGGCTACTTCTTCTTATTGTCATGCTTATGATTTGACACATCTGTTCACTTCTGTAATTATATATTGATCTTGAAAATAAGCTGGGGCAATGACACTTGCTATCTTTTGCAGACTAGTGGATCATTATATGGCGCCTTAATTGGCTCTATGTTGGCCTTCAATGTTGCTGACTTCTTAGGTAATTTCTCCCTTTGTTAGTTATCATGTTTGCTATATCCTTCCTGGTTTGACAATTTTGATTTTTAGGCAGAAGAAGGGAGCTCATTGTAGCTGCATTACTATATTTTGTTGGAGCACTTGTAACAGCATTCGCTCCTAATTTTCCTGTTTTGGTGCTTGGGAGACTTATATTTGGCGTTGGAATTGGACTGGTATACTCTTTTTCTCCCAAATATTACATCTTAGCTTGTGGGCATGCTCTCATAGCCCTCTTTAGTTAACGGAATATTTTGTTTATATGGAATAATTTTTCTATTCTGACAAAACTTACCTACACAAACTGAAGGGAAAAAAGTTCAAAGCAAGAGGAAAAGAAAGAAATTTGAAAAATCCTTTCATATTATACATGTTTGGCCCCTATGTCACTAATGAAGAAAAGTGAAAACAAACTTTGAATACTAGAACATAATAAGAATATATGGGTGTAATAATGTGTTACAAAAGACAAAGCACTAACCTCATTATATCAATCAGATCACTAATAGACTCTTTTTTTTTTTCACTCAAACTAATATTAGACTAATTCCGATAAAATTGGAAAAAACATGATGGAAACTACTTCTAAGAGATAATTTTGGACATGCTAATATCTTAAACAATAATGATATTTTATATGACAATTGGGAAGAGAAATCTATTGTTTCTGGTAGCAAAATCACATTTGGAGATTGTAACCTATATTTCAATTTTTGTAATTTAAATCTAACACCATTATCCAAGAAACCTATCTTAGTTGGCTAAACCAAGGATATTAACCAAAAATAACCCACCTTGGTTGGTTAGGTCAAAGATGTTAACTAACCCTCTTACTCTCTAAGAGAGTTTAAAGGAAAAAAAAGCTTGGTATTTTCGTCCATCTCCTGATAACCTTGCTCGTCACCAATCTTGGCAAGGTTAATAACCCCACTATATTGAGAATAGCCAAGATAAACTTGCTCTGATACCAAACTTACTGGGATGTTGTTTGAGTCACCAATCGTGGTAAGGTTAATAACCCCACTATGATGAGAATAGCCAAGAACCCGCCTTGGTTTTTAAAATAAAGTTTTTAGAGAAAATAAGTACAAAGCTTATAATAGAAATCACTATTAATTCAGCTTGTGGTAAAAGGGTTACATGAGTACATATTTATAATAATAGGGGATGAGAAACTTTTCTAATTTAGGCATGTACATATGCTCGTGCATTATACACATTCAACTTTTACTTATCAACAATATGTAAACAACGAAAATTAATTCACTGAGATTTGATGTAAGCACTTGCATTTTAAGGACTGTATGGTATGTGCATATCTTTTTAACTGTTTTTATAGGGGGCAGGGTGATTCTGTTATCAATGAAAAGGAAAAATGGGGTTATTCTGCATGTAGAAGGAATTGTTAGGTAAATAATCTGTGCAGAGATAAGACTTAAATAGTGTGTTGTCCATTTTGTCTATAACTTATTAACTCTTAAGCAAGATACATGATTCTAATTTTCTCTATTTTAGGCAATGCATGCTGCTCCAATGTACATTGCAGAGACATCTCCAACACCAATACGTGGACAACTAATATCTCTAAAAGAGTTTTTTATAGTACTTGGGATGGTTGTAAGTTCCTCGGTTCTTGAACTCCTAAACTTCTTGAATATTTCCTTCTACTGTTTTCTAACCTCATCAGAAATAATATTCTATCAAATTACTCTCAGTTCTGAATATCCTGGTATTACAAAAAGTGATTACATATAACTTGTGCAGGCAGGATATGGAATTGGTAGCTTGTTTGTAGATACTGTAGCCGGGTGGCGGTATATGTATGGAGTTAGTAGTCCTATAGCAATAATCATGGGACTTGGAATGTGGTGGCTCCCAGCTTCTCCTAGATGGTTACTTTTGCGTGCTATACAGGGAAAAGGGGATGTTCAGGATTCAAAAGAGATAGCAATTCGTAGTTTGTGCCAGCTTCGAGGTCAGGCTAGTGGTGATTCAGCTCATCAGCAAGTTGATGAAATTCTTGCAGAACTTTCTTATCTAGGTGAAGAAAAAGAAGTTACCTTCGGAGAAATATTCCAAGGAAAATGCTTGAAAGCCCTTTGGATTGGTGCAGGATTGGTCTTGTTTCAGCAGGTATTGCAATCATCACTCAAATAAAATAGTAAAAATCCTTCCAGATGCCTTCATTTTAGTATATTCACACTACGGTCTGCAAATTATGACAGATCACAGGGCAACCCAGTGTGCTCTACTATGCTGCATCAATCTTTCAGGTACAATATTAATTTTAGTCAAGGAAAATTATTGTAAATTGATATGATCTATTATTTTGTACCAGCAAAGTAAAATAACATTATACTCCAATCCATTTTATAGAGTGCAGGATTTTCCGGAGCATCCGATGCAACCCGAGTCTCTATTCTCCTTGGGGCTTTTAAGGTAAATCTTAGTTGGTCAGGTTCTTAGTGTTAAAAATCTAAGTGTGAGTCTAAGTTTCACATTGATATTCTTTTTCATTTTGCCAAATGTATGACCATTTGTTTATGTTCTAGTTGATTATGACTGGAGTCGCAGTCGTAGTTGTTGATAAACTTGGAAGGAGGCCTTTACTTCTAGGAGGAGTTTCGGGAATAGTAAGTTCCTTCTTGTTTCTTTGATTTTGTAAGATGGTTTTGGCTGTAATTTCCTGATAAAAGAACACTTCCCCAGTTCTATCTCAAAATGAGAGGCTTATGCCATTCTACTAATTGGTGCTAATTATCACAGGTGATCTCTTTGTTCCTTCTTGGCTCGTATTACGTTTTCTTGGATAACTCACCAGTTGTAGCTGTAGTTGGTCTGCTGTTGTACGTAGGCTGTTACCAGGTGAATATGCTTCTTTTTTATATCCTTCTTTAGATCATATATATGGAGTCTAGCTGAGAGTATAGGGCCATTTTTTTCTCATAATGCTTATACAGTGCATTTTGATTTTAATGGTTCTCCATTGCCTTTTTTCAGATTTCCTTTGGTCCAATTGGTTGGCTCATGATAGCAGAGGTTTTCCCCTTACGCCTAAGAGGTCGAGGACTTGGTATAGCTGTACTCGTCAATTTTGGTGCAAATGCCCTGGTGACATTTGCCTTTTCCCCACTGAAGGTGATGAATAACTTCAACAGGAGACCATAATGTGTCATCATCTTTATCATCATCATCAATCAATCATATGATTGCCATATTTCACAAAAATCTGATATCACATTGGTCTTGTTTGTTGATTCAAATGTGTTGTGAATTTTCTCTTTCTTTTCCTCTGTGTCTGTTTGGTTAATTAGGCTGTGTAACGAAACATCAACTTTCGTGTCTGACACTTTGTTTTTGCTTTCATCACAGGAATTACTGGGAGCAGGAATCTTGTTTTACATCTTTTGTGTAATAGCCGTGGCATCTCTTGCGTTCATATACCTTGTTGTACCAGAAACAAAGGGCCTTACACTGGAGGAGATCGAGGCCAAATGTCTGTAATCTGTCACCTTATTGTCTCTATATAAATATCTGTTTTTAGTTCTCTGCAACATTTCTTTAATACGATACAATGCATCTGTAATGAGACATTTATATAAATAAACAATACGTACTGATGAATCGTAGGTTTATCCTTTTTTATCTTTTGTTCTGTCTCGTTTCTGTTTATTTTATATTAGAACAAAATTATTAAGAAACTCTTAAAAATGATGTAATGTGGTAGAACTCATTTAAAATAAAATAGTCTCCTAAAAACATCTCTGCGTTAGAAATGATTTATCATGTTAATTATAGAGTGCAGCAGATTCAAACAAGTTAATAAAATTACTAGAGTAATTGAACTACCAATCCTACAGTTTCATATTCTTAAAAACTACAAACTATACATTATCATTTCTTTCGTTTTGGTTTAATAGAACGAAATACTAAATTTGAAAAAAAAAAAAACGTGCTTGCAACATATTTATTAAGCATTCTCCTTTTAATATTTTATTATCAGGTAAAACTTTATAATGATTGGAATAAAAAATGCATATACTACGTGATAAAACAAAGTGGAATATGTAATAAGGAACAATAACATAATGGGATGAAACGGAAACCTGAGTTTCTTAGAAACTTCCTAACCTAGACTTCATTCCTAATAATTTATTTTGATAGACACCACAGAAATTGGTCAGAAAAAAAATTGAAGATTAGTGGTAAAGAGCGTTGTTTTTCTGATGCGTAAATAGTAAGTTTATCTGAAGTTGAACTGATTCAACGTATATATTGTCACTGGTCACTGAACTTTTGATGAAAACCATAGAATATTTATTTCCACAAAAACACTATAGAAAATATTAAGTGTGTGAGCTTATAAATCAGTATGTATTCATAGAATTTTAGTCTTCTTAAATACTAAAATAATCATAAGATAAAAAACAGACAATTAGTCTTCAAGTATTTTTTGTTATAATATATATTTGAATTGTTGGAATATCAGATAAATATATTAACTATAGTGAATTGCAATTATATCTCCCAGTATTTGTCAAACCTTGAGAGGAAGTGATCGATCATATGGACAATGATAGCTCCATTCTTCACACTAGACAACAAGAAAAGCTTAAGACAGTATGTGTTAACAAGATGACCGTTTGGAGAAAACGATGGCCACTGTCACTTCGGCTCTCCAAGAAGTCAGCAAAACTTTCGTATACTCAGCACCAATCTTCAAAGCAGTTTAAGCATTTGAGTGTATGGTGACAGAATCATGAAAATCGAGATAATCACAAGGGTTCTTATCGAGTGTCATAATCTGAATTATTATTATCACACGAACAACATAGCACGAAATTAATCAAACACATACACACATATAATATTAGTTAGAGGCCAACAGTAACAGAGAGAACTGCAAACACTTCAACCAATCAGGGATAACTGTCATAAAGATAGCAACTGGTTGCATCACAAAGAAATTGATCCAATAAAACTACTTAAATACAATTTCCTCTTTGACACAAGTTGTTTAGAGATTCCCTCCAATGAGGAAGTCAATGGGCCACAACTTTATGGGACCAGGAGCTGTTATGGCATTTAACACTAAAGGAAAAAAAATGTGATCAGATCAGGTTGTCCACCACCTCCTTCAAGAACCCTATGTTCATTGTATCAGCAAATCACAGAAATAGAGATTTTACTATGCCACCAAATGCATCAATTGGCATCGTTTTCTCAAACCTGAAAGCTATGTGCAGTTTAGCTCATGTGCAGGTCATAAGCTTGACAAAAGAGGTAATGAAAATATGGATATTTTGATGAAGCAAACTGATAGTGGTATATGTAGCAGTTGCAAACTATGTTGATTAGATAAGCCAAAAGCAACAGCCCTCAAAATTTAAAGACTTGGCTATTTCATAATTCAATTGCATGCGATTGGTTTTAGATCTTGCACACATCTCATATCAAGTGTCTACAAAAAATAACAACTTCGATTAATATGAAACCAGACCTTGAAGTCTAGAAACAGAACTGCAAAGTGAAAACCACTTTCTAAGTTTTGGTGCCTTCCTAAAACTTCAAAAGAAGTCATTAAAGCTCAGAACAGGCATTAAAGTGCATCAATGAACGCGTTTCTATCTTTGGATCACTTACAGTAGATTGAATTCACTATATATTTATTTTACATAGCTTTGAATACAAGCAAACTTCAAAAAAGTTTACTTTTAGAAGAGCTATTTTCCTTTTTCATCTGACTGAACAACCACTGCTTATTTTCCTCCATTCTGTTGCCAGTGATATATTTGTGTGATGGAAACCAGAAAGAACGTGGCCATAAAGCAACTCAAACCTAAAACTCTCAGAATTCAATTAATCCCAACGTACGGCCTTTCTATTATACTACACCCCAGTATTCCAATCTTAGGTTTTGATTAACAAAACTTTCGCAGATGACTATCAGAACGAATCAACAACGTGTTCCTCTCTGCAAGAAAATAAAATAATAATAAAAAAGAAACAATGAAGCATGTTGGATGGCAGTTTTCAGTTACGGAAACACTTGGGTTTCATTTTTTGGCTTGTGGGACATGGCGTTCCAGATGAGGGAAGGTACTGGGTGAGTTATGAAGCACCATATAAAGTGGGGAATAGGACGCATACCAAGCCTCACAAAGTGCAGTCTACGTTTATGGGACCCTTTGCCAAATCAAGTTCAATAAGAGAACGTCTTATTCACAAGTCATGACCTTGACTTGTCGCAATCACTCAAGTCCAGAAACAGCAGTGGCAGTCTCCCTTGTCACGCTCTGGACTCATAAAGAGCCTGATTCATCTTCCCCGTTTCTGCCGTGCCAGGAAGACAAGCAGCTTCATTGCACCACGAAAGAGACACACAACAAAGCCACCCATATGGCCCATACATTTGAGAAACATCACCACCACTACCCACAAAGCCACGCTGTCTAAACTTTCGTAAAAAACACAAAAAAAACAAGCTTTATCCAGATCAGACGGCTTCCTCCCCGAGCAAGCTAACCCTTAACGCTTCTCCCCACAAAATAGTAAGTTGGACAGTAAAATAATACATTTTTCCACGGTTGACTGTGCATGAATAATAGGCTGCCAGAGCAAAAAGAGTGCGTCATGTCGTCAGTCATCACGCACCAATTTCCATGCAACACCTCCTTGGGTTTTCCCTCAACAATCACTCATACACGCAAATAGTTAAAAAGAATCTCTCTTCGACTAAATATTCAGACATTTTCCTCAACAACAACAACCACTACGCTCAGACAACAATAATTTTCCCAGGAAATACAAAGTTGGGAACAGATTACACTGGAAGAAATTGAATCCATCTTGCACAGACAGGGTAAATAAGCAGATTTGCAACTTCTGAATGAAATAATGTATAGTGGGGGAGGCAAAGTAAAGATAAAAATCCTTTGATATTCAGACCAATTTAAATCCATACAACAAAATCCAATTTACAGAGTCACAATGACCAGAAGCAATGAGAAAGAAAGCTTTCTCCATCCCATAACTTCCTATTTCCATTGCACTGTTTTGCCTAGTCAAGTCTTGAAGCTAACAACACCATTGCCAGATAAAAAAAAAACTACTAAAATGAAAAAAAAAATTCAATTGAAAACGAAAGAAGTAATGGGGTGTGGAACTAGCAGAGGACCAAAACGGTAAAAGTGGCAATCCTCCCAAAAGGCAGAATTTTTTTTGCAGCGCCTGCGTATTGAGATTGGAAATGTGCAGAAGTGGAGGCAACTGAAGAAGGTAGCACAGCAGAACGGATCCTGATCCTCCATGGCATATAGACAAATAATTAATAATTAGTGTTCCACACCAGAGAAAAAAGACCAGGTGGAAAGGGTTCCCAGAGGAAGAAGAAGAAGAAGCATTAACGCCATGAGGAGAGGGTCAAGAGAGGAACATCTTTCCAAGCGAGAGACAAGAAGCCCGGCGGCGTGGATTCCAGCAGCGAAAACAGAGAACTGTAACCGTAATTCCAGAGAAGTATCTTCGCCTGACTAACCGCATAATGACTCAGACTCACAGACTCAAAGCCCGCACGCTCCATCAGAACCCTCCACTGCTCCCTGTCCTCCATACTCTCCCTCACGGGCCCAGGCCCAATGACCGCGTCGATTCGGCGGCCCAGGAGAAGACTCTCCACCTGAAACCGCTCCGGCGAGTCCGCGGGCAGGTTCGGGTCCAGCGACTCAAACACAGCAGAGAAGTACTTGAACGCGTTCTTGAAGCGGTTGAGAAAGCCGACACGTGTCAGACTGGCTTCGTACTCGCCGAGGGTGACGATTTTGGGGTTGAGAGATTTGGCCAACCGGAGGGCGGTGTCAACGGCGGTCGGAGGCTCGTCGAGGAGGTTATACAGCTGGAGCATGAAGTTCACGGCGAGTGCCTCGTTGGGCTCAATGCAAAAGCTGGTGTGGTCGAGGTGGTGAATGGGAGTGAGAATAGGCGTGAACTCGAAGTTCAGGTCGAGGAGTTTGGCGAACTCGGAGAGGCGGTTGCCGGTGGCGGAGAGAGATGGGCCGGGCGAGGCTCCAAGCGCGATGGCGGGAATTCCGGATATTTTGATCTTATTGGGCTTTCCGGAAGCGCGAGTGGCGAAAGCCTGCAAGAGCGCGGCCCACTGAATCCCTTGCACGATGCCGAAGTCGAGGATGTGGATGTTGGCGGCGCCTTCGGTGGCTTCTAAGATGGCTTGGTTGGCGGTTAAGTGTGCGAACTTGGAGTAAGGGCAAGCGTCGTTCAGGGCTTTGTAAGACAGTGTTAACTCCTCCGAGGTTGTTGTGGTTGAGGTTGTGGTTGTGCTGTTGGGCTCTGTCTTTTCTTTCTCGGCCCATATTTTACGGGAGAGGGCTTCACAGAAGTAGAAGCCCACACGCTGAGTCGGGTTTCCGTGCTGCGATACCGATTTTCTGAGCCGGGCTAGGGATTCCGCGGCCTGATCCGGTTCGGTTTCCGCCAGGGAGGCGCACTCCGTTAGGGCTTTGAGGAGCGGGTGAGCGGACTCCGGTTCGGAGGAGAGGGTTTCGTCCAAGGGCTCCTGCGCGGGCGGGGGAGGGGTGGGATGGAGGGGGAGCGTGGCGGCGGCGGCGGGAGTGTCGGAGGAGGGGAAGATGAGGCGGTTGAGATCGGAGGGGAAGGGGAAATCGGCATTGGTGTGCCAGGAGGGGGTGTCGGCGGCGGCGATGAGGGAGTCCATCCAGTCGTCGGAGTCGAAATCGGAGAAGCGGAAGGGGGCGGGGGCGGGGGCGGATTGGGGGTCCGGGAAGTGGAATGGGGGATCGGGTTGGAAGGGGTCGGGGAAGTCGGTGGGATGGAGAGGGTAGCCGAGTGAGGGAGTGTTGTTCCATGGAATTGGATGGAGTGAGAGAGGGTTGAGATGGTGTTGGTGGTGGTGGTGGTGGTGGTGTGGGTGGTGCTGCTGGTGCTGTTTCTGCTGCTGCTGCTCCTGCTGCTGCTTCTGCTTGATTACTTGCTGCGCAATGGCCATGAGATTCCCACTGTCTGCACACATGTAAGCCATTCCCTCTTCTCCTCTGCAAATCACATCACAGCATTTCATTTACAGGTTTCAGAGTCAGTGTGTATGTGAGAGAGAGAAAAGAGAGAGTGAGTGAAGTGAAGTGGGGGTGGGAGTAGTAGAAGCCTACCTATGTATGCAATAATATAAATACAAATGGAGGATCCGTTAACTGGGTTGGGTTGTAGAAAGTGTGAACTGAACCAAAGAAAAGAGAGTAACTATACTGGGTGAGTGATTGAACCGTTGAAGCGATGAGAGAGCCAAGAAACAAGGCAACCTAGAACGACAACCTGATTAAAGCCATTTCAAAAAGACGCCATCCCCATGGTCCCACTTTCATTTTTTTCATTTTATTCTTACCTAATATTATTATTATTTATTTCACTTCAATTTTTATCAAATCTCTCACTTACTAAATCAACATTTTTTCAATTTATTCCGATCTAATACTGTAAAGTTTGGAATTGTAGTACTAATTTGGAAAATTAAAGAAATCATTATTACAGTCATTTTATTATTCCCTTATTTGTTTCGCAAAGTACTATTTTTTATGGAAACTCACGTGATCCCGCATGTGACTTCACTTCTAGTTATCCAATCGATTCCGTCTTCACCACATGCAATGCATTATTTTGCATACAGTTCTATCGGATCACTGACAATCTCCCTAACCCACACAAGGCCGAAACAAAGTTTTATGCATATCTAATCTCACTCTCGTATTTAACATAATTAAACCTTTGTTAAAATATTATTACTATTATTTCCTCATTTTAGATTTTATACATACACATATTTTACATGCACATTTTTCATTGCAATTTTCTTCACCTTTCAATTCATCAAGATTCATTTTACGTTTTCTGAAACAAGGCAATGTTTGATTCTATTTTCTAAAAGGATATCTTCTTGGTTTTTACTTAAAAAAACGTGTTGAATGTGATTATTGTCTGCCTAAGTATGGTTGTGTTTGGATATATTTTTACAAAATACACTCAGTTTGTTGTTTTAGTTCATATTTCGTATGTTGTTAAATGTTGTCTTATTGTTTTACATTCGAACTGTATGGAAATAACAGACTCTTAAGTCTTGTCAAAACAAATATAGCTTCACACTTCGTTTGTTTCAGCCCGCACGAAAATGAGGTGCATAAAATCATTTAAAAACAATCTCAATATTTCAAAAATAATTAATAACATTTAATAGTATTAAATTGTATATATAGAGTTTTAATAGCTGGTCCAGTTGACAGGCGCATAGTCCTCATTCACTTAATTTTTTTCCGGCATTTTTATAATTTAATAGAAAAAATGTGAATAAATACGAAAAATGTTGAAAAAACAGTATTGCTCTAACATTAGTAGGTCCAGCTGCCACGACACTGTACACATGTCAGGTCACAGCAGCAAAATAGTGTGGCAGCACTGCAAAAATTTAAAGTACTGTTGGTTCAATTTGTTAATTTAGTAAATAAAATATTAAATTTCTAAAAAATGTAAATAAAATTGGTAGAAGAGAAGATAAAAAACCGAAAAAGGGAGTGTGGGGTGTTAATTTTGAGGGCGGTTGGGTGGGCCCACAGGGTAGAAGGTAGTATTAGGAAAGGTGGGGCCCAGGTGTTTTGGACCAACGGAAGTGGAAATATGGCGAAACGGAATGGAAAGCAGCGGTGCAGGATATTTTGACGGGATTTTTCATTCATTATCTCTCACTTTCATCTCATCTCATTCTCCGTGTATTCCACTAATCCCACGTCACCACCCAGTCAACTCCCTATAGTAATCATCATTTCATGCCCCCAGTTTCAAATCTTTTTTAGTTAATCTTAATTACCCTTCTAATTCAAAACTAATCAACGTTTCCCTTCTTTATTAATAATTAATCACTCTAGGGTTTACAAAGACGTCTTTCATTGAAATTGATGATGGTGAGAACAGAAACTACAAGTGGACAAAATTAAACGTCTCTGTCTGAGTCAATGGTAGGATGATTAGACAAGAAATCAAAGCCAGCCATTCTTTGCTTATCTTTAAAACCTAATAGGCCCACCCTTAATTATCCACACCTTTTTTCCCCAACTTAAAAACGCTTCAAAATAATTTTTTATACCTTTAATTCATGCCAAAAATATTTCATTCTCCTATTTAACCACATTTAATTCTTTATTATCATATTTTATCCAACTATCAATGCATGTTACATTGAGTTTATTTTTGAAAATAAATATGTGTATCACATTTTCAAAATCAAAATTTTAGATAATAAATGGGCTTTTCTTTAAGATGACATTTCTTTATTAGTAATTTTATAGAAGATACGAGTGCATAAATCAAATTAGATTATCTATAAGTTTAAAATTAGTTTGTGGGTAAATTCAAATTCAAATTTTAAACAAGTTTATATGAAATAAGTTTTAGTTTTAGTTTGTATTCTTTTTTTTTTATGTTTCTATGTTAAAAGTACTTATGTATTTGTAGGCACACAAATTAAAGGTGTTTATTGTTATACAAATAAAAAAAATCTTCAAAAATATAGACAATGTATCTTTCACATGTTAAACAGAAGAGAAATGTTACAGAATACAGAAGATGTATTATCTTCATATTGCAAACATAAAGATGAAAAAACCTCATTCCCTTCACTTTTTCAACTTATAACAAAATGATCTAATTATCATATATTTAAATATTAATTTTAGGAAAATAAGTAGAAAAACATAGAAAGGGTTTGTGTGGATGGTAAGAAGAGCATGCTAGAATGGGTGATAGAAAATGATAGATGGTGGAGAAGGAATTGACAAGTCGATCTTAGCTCTTGTTTTTGTTTATGCAGTGCCAATGCATGCATCATACAAATCAAAGCCGCCATATAAGACACACTATCCCTATGAAGGCACACATAATTTTTTGTCACGTCTACTATTACCACTGTTGGATCCTTCGTTCTAAGCCTTCTTGTGGCAGACCCAGTTTCTGCTTTCGTCTCTCTCACACAACCAACTCTTCATTCATCTATCATCACCCTGCAAGAAAAATCCAAAACGCTTACGCAATTACAATATGTAACAGTAACACAATCTCCATTTCCCTTCTTTGGTCCAATGCTATCGACACAAGGATTGGTTACGTTGCTGTCCATGGAGGTTGGGGTCACATTAAGTAGACAAAATAATAGGCCTTATCATTGGAGTTCAACTAGCTAGTGACCAGGCATTCCCACCACCTTCTATGTACAAACATTTTTTAATTTATAAACATATATTTCACATCGATCAGTAATGAGATTAATAATCTATAAATAGATATAAACTTATTTTAAAAATCAATTTTGTAAAATTTACTTTCTTATGATATGAAAGTTTATTTTTTAGAACCAATTAAAGTTGTGGTCTTGAGAAATGAGGACAACAACATTCAAACTCCAGTCAAAGTGGTCTATTCTCAGAACTATTTTGGTTCATTAGCCCCTCATTTCACAATCTACACCTATACTCTAAGAACAAGTCTGGACCCAGTCATAAATGAAAAAAGTGCACACACACACAACAACACAAGTTACTCATTTTCTGTCCAAACACACACAAAACTAAAGAAAAGAGAGGAAAATTAACGAATTACTATGTTTAATCCCCATGTAGTGCACCCAGTGATATTAAATATGTTACAATTTTCTTGGTGCTATAGCTCCTTCAATGATGGCTACCAAGACATTGCTTTCTTTTCATATTTATTCATGTATTCTTTGTGAATCATCTCTTTCCCTGTGTTATATATTAATAGGGGCACACACATACACACGTACTTGGGTCAAATTTGCAGTGAAGCGCTTTGTTGAAGAAATGGCATAGTTGCACAAAAGAATGGAAACATGCAGGGGACAGAAGCTGTTTTTAGTTGGACTTTTGGAAGGAGAAAAAGACGTTGTCATATGATGATGATGGTAAGAGCCACCCTCACTTTGACAACTACGTAATTCCATCACCTACTCATTGCCTTCTTCAATTTGTTATATCTATCTTCTCTTTTAAATCTAAATCAAATATTTCCCTCCACTATCTCTTACTGATACGTTTTTATTTGTTCCAATAGTTAGCCATATGTGACAATTTCAGAGAGAAAGAGAAAGTTGAAGGCTTGTACATAGAGATTACATGTAAGTATGGAGATTTTGCATAACTAAACCAGTATGATATTATTATATGCAGAGTGAGTGTTAAGTATTTAAGTGTGAGACTAAGTCTCTTATGGAGTAAAAATGAAAAATTTAAATAATATATAAGAAAAAAAAAACTTACGGACCAAATATTTTAAAATTTTAAATTGAAAGTGATATCATTTTCTTGTGTAGATTTGATTTAGTTTTTATTCATGTGAGATCTCTTCAATTTTATCTCTCCAAATTACTTAACATATATAATATAATAATAAGCTTAAACTGCAAAAAAAACACTTAAATTTATTCTTGATATTCCCTCGTCAAGGAAAGCATTCTATTTTCACAATGCAAAAAGTGAAGAAATAACCGTTACCAGTTACCATAAACTAAAAATTAGTTAATTAATAACTTATACGGAAACAGTGGTGGAGCCATGCTTATGTTGATTTGAGGGGCACAGGCTCCACCCTAGTTGTTCTTTTACTCAAAGTGTTGCATTCAGAAGATTATTATCTGAAGGCATTCACAAAAATAATTGTTACTTTAAAACATGGTATCTAAATTAAAACAATAAAGTGTTCTTTTTCTCTAATTCAATTGGCAAAGTTATTTGTTGTTTGTATCTTTTGGCATGTTTTGGTGTCCATAACAGAGATTTATTGGACTTTAATAATAATTATAGTGTCCGTTCCGATCTAACACTGCACGGGAACTCAAAGATAGTGAACCCACAACAAATCTGAAACTTTATAAATTATCTAACTAATCTGATTTAAAATGTCACTAACTTTGGAAAAAAATGCACTGACCTAGCATTGTTGTAACCCCTGCACTTAAAATGTTGGGCACCAACTACAACTTTAATTAAATGCATACACATGTTAGTTATTTATATACTTTAAAGTCAAATGTGCTTGAAAATAAGTTAAAACTTATCTTTGTATGAAACTTTCTTTTCATTAGTTATGTTTGTGGTTCAATGAAGAAAATCTCTCAAGAATATATCTAGTTGAATTATTTTTGAATGATTTGTTGTGTTTTAGTTTGTCAATCCATACGAGTCTCACTATCATTTTATTTAAGTAGTGTATATTCATAATTTAAATATTATTATTGAATTATTGTATTTCATTTAAGCAAATATGTTACTAGTGTAAGTATTTTAAGTGAAAAGGAGTATAACAAATGATTATAACATATTTATCTTGAGGATAATGATACTTTTATCCAAATACTTTAAATTTATTTTATGCTGACTTGCAATATTTAGCAGTTTAGATTACAATATACAATTATTTATTTTTATTGAAATATATTTATATTGTCTATAGAGTTCCTTTTATTAGAAGTTTTAGTTAGTGTCAAAACAAACAAACAGTGCATTAAAAAAATAAGTATATTCTACATTAATTTACGGATTTTAATTAATCTTTTTTTTTACCTCAAACGTAAATAATCTTTTTTAATTAATCTTATTTTCAAGGTTATTTATATTTATTTAAGATGTATGACATAATTTAACCAAAATAACTAAAACAAATTATATTGAACTATTGATTTAAATGCACATTAATGTATTCTTCCTCAACATCATGTATTTTCTTGGTCTTCTCACGGACTTTTTTTTGCTGTAAAATTAAAAAATATTGATACTAGACTAAAAAAAAAAAACACTATTATTTTGTTTAAAATGAAAAGGAAGAATAATTCATAAAAGAAATATTCTTGTACCCAAACTGAAAATTTGATAAAATGCAGTGTTTTTGGAGAGCATGGGTGTGAAAATCAATTTTGGAGCGAAACAGAAACAGCATTACGTATAGTTGTTGGTCTGAGTGAAGAAATTGTCACTCAGATCTGCACCGTTCCCTCGCCAATCCAATTTGTATCGTAGATTCGTAATTTTGTTCGCACATTTCGTGCCCTAGGCCATGGGAGATGAAGACGACGACGAGGTTCTCGGTTGCGCCACCACCGCTTCCGGCCAATCCGCCTCCAACAACAGCTTGCCACCTCCCGCCGACAATACGCTACTCAAATTGAACCATCTCGACTTACACGCTGATGATGCTGGATCACAAGCGTCTGTGCTCTCTATTCTATTCTCTTCCTATAATGATGTTAAGTTTTGTGAATTTTATTTCTATTATCTCAAAACTCAATTTGATTCTCACCGCAGTGGCAAGAAGAAAAAGAGAGGCCAACGCGCAGTTGGACCTGATAAAACTGGAAGAGGTCTCCGCCAATTCAGCATGAAAGGTAATTTTCGTCTCTTCAATTTGTTTTCTGGATTGGACCTTTTTTAGTTGCTTACTTTTCGCTATCGAGTATTGAATGTGAAATTTGCGATAATAGTGTTTGGAATTGGATTTTTCTGCTTCGCTGGTAGACATTATTTTTGTAGGTCGTGTTGATAATTTTCGTTCTGGCTTGCTTGCTTCTCATTTATTGTTGCATGTCTCCAGTATGTGAGAAGGTAGAGAACAGGGGAAGAACAACTTACAATGAGGTTAGGTGGTTACTTTAACTCATTTTTTGCCACATCTGAATTGATAGCTCGCTTTAGTTTTTTCTGTATCATGGAATATAATTTGTGTTCTTGCATTAATTTATTTCTTGAATTTTATTTGATTATTTTAATATTATAGGTGGCGGATGAGCTTGTTGCTGAATTTTCTGATCCAGCCAATAGTGAATTAACCCCTGATCAGGTTTTCTCTCCATCATATAAAAAATTTCAATATTATATGCCATTCACAAATTGAAGATTTAAAAGAGTATTGTGGACTTACTTTTGGGGGTGAACATTTGTCAGCAACAATATGATGAGAAAAACATCCGTCGAAGGGTCTATGATGCTCTGAACGTTCTCATGGCGATGGACATTATTTCTAAGGATAAAAAGGAAATCCAATGGAAGGGACTTCCTCGTACTAGTGTGAATGATATTGAAGAATTAAAGGTTTGTCAACAGTCTGGAGTTGTTTAGTCTGCTCAATTTGGATTATGCTTTTCCTGCTGTGATGTTGTGATCTGTAAATGTACGTGATTGCAACAGACAGAGCGTCTTGGGCTCAGGAATAGAATTGAAAAGAAAACAGCCTATCTGCAGGAGCTGGAGGAGCAAGTAAGTCCGGCCCACTCTATAAAAGATTTAATGTAGGAATGAATTTGTGGATGGTTTTCTCCCTTTGAAATATGGACTTGTTGAAGATCCTAACAATTTACATATGCTTTGGTTTAGTTTCTGTTTGCTAATTACTTGTATTGTTATGTCAAGTTCGTAGGCCTTCAGAAACTTATTCAACGAAATGAGCAGTTATATAGCTCAGGCAATCCTCCCAGTGGAGGTGTATCTTTGCCTTTTATTCTGGTACAGGTATATCATCACCCCATTATCTCTTGTATATTATATTTAATGTCTGTAATCACACCAGTGGAGGGGTAGAGAATGTTGCTCAAGTTTACCTTGAATATTATATTTAATTATGAAATCTTTGCTACTGCATCTGTGATATTAAGTAGAAACTGGCTCATCAATTATAGACAGCAAGCTTCTGTTAAACCGAAAAGGAGTACAAATAATTCCCTGGACGTTCCCACAAGAATACTAATTCCCTCTCAATTCACACAATAAAATCTCCCCTTTCAACTTATTTTTCTGATTTATAGGCAACGTGCCTCATTTTTCTAAATATCTTACTTTCTAATTAACTCTCTTTTCTGCTACCTAACAATGTTACTAACTATTGTGGTTAGTTACCTATTAAGCAGCATAATGAATTCGCTAGAAATATTTGTCACCTTTTCTGTGGGTGTTCATTTAAATTTGTCAACTGAATGTAAATTCTGCATAAACTATATGGTAGAGGAATATTTTCAACTCGTATATTAAGTTCACCTAACTCAGTTTGCCTTTATATCTACTGAAGGCTTTTATTGGTAAGTTCAAGTTCACCTTACTCAGATTGCTAACTTGATAATTTTAATGAGGAATCTACACACCCTACTGTGATTTGGCTCTTCATGGTATTGCAACTGAATTAATTAATCTCATATTTGAGGTCTTTTAAAACTGCAGACACGTCCTCATGCAACTGTAGAAGTGGAAATATCAGAAGATATGCAGCTTGTTCATTTTGATTTCAATAGGTAAGAAAGCTACTATTGCTTCACTTGGCATTCTTTCCAAATGATGTTTTCAGTTGCCTAATTTAGTAATGTCATAAAGTCAGGGACGCTCAAACTAGTGCGTCCTATTTTGGTCAAACAGTCAAACACCATGGCTAGTAAAAGAATTTTCTGGTAGAGAAGTTGGGAAGTGGTTGTGGTTGCGGTTGCATAGTTTTTGTCCCGTGTTGGGAAATGTATCATCCACTAACTATTTTTGTTTTTTCTTCTCTCTGTAGTACTCCTTTTGAGCTGCATGACGACAATTATGTTCTCAAGGCAATGAAATTTTGTGAGAGACCACAGGAGGATAATACGACACACAATTTTACCAATGTAGGTGAAGGTTCTAGCATGTCAGGCTTGTGCCAACCACAGGCTCCTCCTACAAATCTAAAAGTGTCAAATAGGCCTCCAACATCACCTCCTCTCCCTGGCATATTAAAGGCAAGGGTTAAGCAAGAGCATTAATCTGTAAGTTTATCATATTTTGTTGTCTTATGTAAGCATGGTTGTATATTTTGTAGAGAAATTGGCTTCAGTTGGTAGACCGTCATAATAGTTATTCATCAGTACAGCCAAATCATTCTGTAGGTTAGAAGCAGACCGGTATGTCTTCTTTATTCTTAGCGGTAGACTTTGGCACCCTCTTTGCTCATCATCCATCATTTACTACCTTAATTTTTTGATTTCCGACATATTTTCACTGTAATTTTCCCGTCTCATAAATTGGTTTGTGGCAGTCCATAGATCACGGAACGGAACCCAACAGCATAGGATTAATTTTTAATTTTCTGTTTTATAGTGTACAGTTTTCCTGCTTATTTGGTATCTGGACCAATGCTATTGTTTGTTTTGTAGCATTCGCCTGGGCCCTCTTGCTAATTCAAAATAAATTTGATGGAAATCTTGCGTCTTACGCTCATTATTCTTTTAGAAGACGATTAACAGAAAAATTGATTTATGTCATATTTAACTGAGCGTGTCTAGAATCTTATTCGTGCGTGTTAGCTGTGTAGTGGCGGTTTTGTTAACAGTAGTTCTAAATTCATCTGCGAAAAATTTAATGGAATGTATTAGTTAAACCGGGAATGCGAAAATTTTATCCTGATTCTTGAGGAATAATTGATGTCAGTCGCATTGATGCTTCTTAGTGGGTAGAAAGGTATTTTTGTGTATACAAGCCCATGTAAAATGTGTCCATCTCTATCTTGATAGCCGTTATTTGGGTGTTTTGTTTTCCATTTACTAGTATTACTGTATATGTAAACGAAAAAGTGCCTTGATATGTTTGGATAAACGGCTTTTTGAGGTTATTTCATCAGGAAAAAGACATGTACTGATTAAGAGCAATGAATATTCTTGTATACATAATCATTATTTTCATATTTTGTTTACCAACATTAGCTAAGTGAGGTTTTTTTAGTGTCAATCACATGAGACATACAAAACTTGAATATGATTTTATTGTGGGAAAAATTTAACATGGTAGAGTTGATAAGGTTTACTTAGTGTGTATAGTTTCCATTTTTTGGGGACTGTAATGGATTTGGTACTCGTTAAGTATTACTATACGTCGAGATATCGAATGGTTTACCGTGTTTGTTTCTGCATCAAAGACGCACTCACGTCAAAGTAATTGATACATGCAACCAAACATGTGCTTAGTGTGGGTTTCGATATGTTTTCAACGAAGGAAATCACGTTCAAGTTTAAAACTGGTGGGGACCAGGAAAAATTCTCATTTTCAGGAGAAAATAAAACTGAGATTGTGAAAGGTGAGAAGAAAAAAATAGGTTATAGTATGACTTTTCAAGATAATAATTTTATCGTGTCTCAGCACATACTTACGAGAAATATTTAGTGAAAATATAAAATATTTATAGAAAAAGATGGTTATTTAGTTTTTATATTTGAAATAATTTAAACCACTAATAAAATGTATTTACTGTTCATAAAAGGAAAGTTTCGTATTAAAATTTTTTATGCTATTCGTGAAATACAGCATGGAATGTTTAAGAATACGATAATTACTTCCAGTAATATGTACATAATATTTAGATTGAAAAGTAATTAATATTTTTATTTTAGAAATTATTAATTTTAATATGTATTTTTCTCTTATTTTTTTGTTATTGTTATGTTTTTGAACGTTATCATGCACTACATTTTCCTTTATATAAGAATATAATTTAAACTAAGAATCATCACTATTTTTTTCTCATTGATAGGTAGATAGAAAATACGTATCACTATTTTATACACACACAAAATACGTAACGCTACCTTGTTTGGATGGAGTTATTGTTGTAAATGTATTTGACAATTATTAATATAATCCAGAGGTATAAGTAGGGAACAAGGCGTTTCTTATTATAAACTACTTTTGAGATAATTGAACTTTTTAACGACGAATCTTGCAACTACTTTTGAGCTCTTCTGCTGGTTTCTCCCCAGCAAATCCAGCATCAACCCATGCAGAGTACCCTCCTCCCATATTCACAATATGTTTAAATCCCTGCGTTTATAGCATCATATGTTATGTGTTGTTTATATTCTTTAACTATAACCCGTAATGAGCAATCACCAAAAAATTAGATGGATTTTATTCTTATCATTGTAAAACCGTGAATCAATTGAGACTAATTAGAAACTTACCGAATCAAGCAAGTCAACGCTGGCTCGGAGTGATCTTCCTCCACTATTGCAACCCTTAATTTGTCATCCATTATCACAAATCAGCGTTTAGAAACTTTGTGTTTTGTTGTTTCATATTCAGAGACTTAAAAGGCAACATGTTTCTTACCACAATTAAATGATCCTCATTCTTGCATATTGCTGCCACCCGTTCAACAAAATCTGGATTTTTCACCCGTCCTGTTCATTTGCAAATAAGAAAAAATGTCAATCAAGAAATGTTTGCCGGGTGAAATACAAAATATATGTTTGCAAAGTGTTAAATTCATATTTGATGAGAGAACCACCCCATATTTTGATACTTTTTGGCTGCCCCTTTAAACTCACTTTACCTGCTTCTGTGATGAACATGTAGGGGACATTATAAGCATTCTCAACATGGCTTTTATTGAATTCCTCAACCGACCTATTTTAAAGGCAAAAGACAAAACATCGATTAGTTCCCTAACAATTTAAAATAGAGAAGGAAACTGGAGAAATTTAAACCTTTTGCTACCTCACATCCAGATAACGATAACCTGATGAATTTAGTAGATCTTTAGCAGCATGAACATCTACGGTTACAACACTTTGATGACTGCAAATAGGGATAAATCAGAACGGTTAGCCATATTCTACAAGCATATAGAATAAATGTATTAATCAAACTCTTATTTAAGAAATGCAGTTGATCATACTTAATGAAATAAATTTCATTTATCTTATTTTCCTCTGCTTATAAATTCTTACAGAAATGTTTTCCTAAAGTGATTCATATTCAGAAACACTTACTCCTTGGGGGCATCCATTCCTTTCTCTATTTGCAGACTTTACATCCAATGCCAAACTTGTACGTGAAGTGCATTTGTGAAAACCTAGCTTTGCTCTGGTCAGTGGTGTCACTAAGTTGACCTTTTCATTGATATACTTTTTTTGTTACAAGTATTGTCAGTTGCACATTGAAATATTCACGAGCATGTGGCGTGCAAGCCATTTGTGCAAATATTATAATGGCAACAACCTCATAGTTTCCATTTTTTTTTTTGTTATACACCCACTAATTGTGATCTGGTATTTGATCCCACCACTATTGAAGCAAAATAGCAGTTGACATTTTTTTGTTTGTTTAGGTTATGCCAAACATCATGGACAATTATTTCGGTCAAACAATATAGGGTTTATTCAACTTGTATGTATTCTTCATCTTTTGCCTTATTAAAGGATAAGGTATTTTATTTATACTGTGCAATAATAAGTTATTTGATGCAAAGTACTTTTACAGTCACTATCTTAAAAACTATAGCAAAAAATATTTTTAATTTATTAATAATACAAATATTCGTGCTAACAATATATATCTATTAAATTCCTTATTAAACCACATATCCACTCTCATTTTATAATTTTCTGATGTATGCAGTAATCCAAGTAAACTGTTGACGCATGAATATGATGAGGGATTTTTCTTCCTGAACCTCCAAAATTTCTTGGCGCACCCACCATTTTCTAAGTGACCATTTTATCCTTTTTTTAAAGTGACTTTCGTAAGATTTCTAGAGCTAGATTTTCAGAATGAAATTTCCAAAAATTGCACGAAAAGATTTTAGAATAAGCCTTCCAGAATAAGATGTTTAGAATAAATTTTTTTAAATATATATAATACATTATAGAGTGTATATTTTAGAAGAAGTTTTTCGAAAAAAAAAAAGATTTCCAAAACAAGTGTTTTTCGTTCTTCTTTTTCTTCCTCTAGCGGTTCTCTCTCTATTCTTCTTCTTCTGTAATGATAATGGTACAACAGCAGTGACGGTGGTGGGATGCAGTGAAAGAAAAGCTGATCGAGAGCAATTCGGTCATTTCATCCAAGTATGGGGTGCAGGAAGCAAAAGCCTCTTCATGAGATGTAATTTTTGTTATTGCCTAACCTTCACTGGTCCATTTGATGGGCCAACAGAGCATGGGCCAGCCCATTCGAATAGTGGGAATAGGCCCGACAACTTCTTGAACGTTCTGTGCCTAGCTTGTGTCTTTTGCGCACGGAGGGTGTGGGTTTCAATTCAGAAAGAACATAGAATACGATTTGCGATTCCTTCATTTCCCGTGTGATTCATTGATCTGATAATCGAGTTGTGTGATCGGATTCGGGAGATGGCGTCTAGTGTTTTGAGGAACCTCATGAGATTGTCGTCGTCTAGGAACACGAGCACGAGAAGTTTCAGCCTCGTAACCTCTCAAATCAGCAACCACACCGCCAAGTGGATGCAGGTACATCAATCACAACCAAATATCAATTTATATCAAAATCACCTGACGCTTATTGCTCGCATATCCCGAACAAAGCATCTTCTGTTTCATCAAACTAAATCTGGAAACAATTTAGGTTATTACTCGTTTTTATTTGCTACCTACTATTTATTGGATGCTAGCTACATAATTTGTTTGATAGAATTTGTGAAATGCCTACGGTTATTTTCCTTTTTACTTTCATTGTTGTTTTAGGTTTGCTCTGGTATATAAAAAATTTGTGGATATGCGCAATTTTGTTCCTTTTATCTTACAACTTGATGGAATAGAATCAGAGATATAAAGAAACATCAGCGATGGCTCAATTACAGATCATTTGTAGTAAATTGGTTTGGATGGAAAAATATTCCAAGAGGCTTGCTAAGTAAATTGTGCTGAGAAAATCTGCATTCGGAGGGAGGAAAACTTGTAGCAGCAGAAAGTGGGAATTAACGTTTGAACGTAGTCTGAGGAAAGGGATCTACCGTGCCGACTGTGAATTATTGTAGGTTTTCTTGTTTAGGGAATGGTTACTCACCCTTCAGATCTGTCCCTAAGGGTGAGCATGATGCAGTTTTGATGAAAAAACAGAACCAATTGGAAAATATCGGGAAAAACAATTGGGTTCTGTACTTCAGCTAGAATACGAACAATTCCAGTTTATTTTGGTTTGGTTAAGACTTGATATTATCACTTTTTCAAGAGTAGGTAATAGATGAATGACAATTATAATGCAGCAAAACTCAATAAAAAAGCTGAAAATACCCAGCCATTTTGCTTTATAACAATCACAATACGGTTGATGGGTTCCTTGTAAGACTAAATGATGACTAGGAATGTAGGGTTGATTAGTAGGAATGGATGGCAATGACGTGAATGCAGCACTACTCAAGAACACGATGATAGTAAATAACAACCACCTAGCTTGATTGAACAAAATGCAACGATCAGTTTACAATGGAAATTTTGAACAGTTGATCAGCGATATAGGCAACTTCTAATGATTGAACGTGGTGATAGTGTCAAACAATTTAACCATGTGACAATGGATTCAAACAGTTTAATGTGGCGGTGGTAGAGCTTTGAGGGTGAACAAAGAGTTAAACATTTGTTCCATTGAATGATATACTACGACCCAGCTTTTATGTCCCGATATACTGAGTAGAGAAACTTCTAAGAACGAGATAGAGAGGTGTTAAAAAATTGGATTCTACAGCTCTGAAGATATCTCTACCTGGTAAATTTTGGTCTGCGGTAGATAATTAAATTGAATTGTTTTATTCCTAATGAACTGAATTGAAATTGGTTGGTTGGATATTTTTTGTATTCTGCTTCTATATGGACCAGTTTAAAAATTTGATTTGGTTTATCTTTATTTTCTCGCCTACCCCATCTATATCTATTCAGATGCCTTAGTTTGTTTCTTTGAGGTTTTATCCACTTCTATAATGTGAACGCTGACAACTCTCAAGGTTTTTTGAGATTGCACAAACATTCCTGTATTTTAACATTTACAGAATCTCTTATAAGGAGACAGGATATAATGTTTTTCTAACAATTAAGGAGGACTAATGTAATGTATAAGGGGTGTCACTAAAATATTTTTCAAATAATTAAAGGATTAATGCAGTGATAAAAAAATTGGAAGGTTGCGCAATTCACAAATGGACGGGAAGTGCTAATGGACGGTAAGTGCTAATGTTATTTACTCATATCTAAAATAAAGAGGACAGTGGCTAACTGACTACAGTCAGTTAATAGCAGTACCTCCTTTCCAGTATCAAGCTTAGCTTATAGGAGTTGGTCTCGTCGACTGAAATCTTGAGGAATTACTGATTACAGAATTGTGCGTGAAACTTACTCTTGTTTCTACTGTTGTAATAGGATACAAGCAAGAAATCTCCGATGGAGCTTATTAATGAAGTTCCTCCAATTAAGGTTGAAGGCAGGATAGTTGCCTGTGAAGGAGGTATGGCTTTTTCTTCAAAATTCTCTTCTCTTAGAACATGCACAAGATTTAGCGGAGATAAAAACCTTGTATAGTTTCTGGTCATACATTGTTATAGGAGTATAAGTAATTTGGATATTGCTGTTGTGGTTTCAGATACCAATCCTGCCCTTGGACACCCGATTGAATTCATATGCCTTGACTTGCCCGAGCCAGCTGTTTGCAAATATTGTGGCCTACGTTATGTTCAGGATCATCACCATTAAGATTGCTTTATACATGTATTCTGCATGTATGGAATTGCAATGTTTCTGACTAAATCATGGCGTAACAAATATACTTCTTTGTTACAATTTACTAAATAAGATGTTCATGTACTATCTATTTTGTTGTGTCACGTTGTTAATTTTGGTACTAATAATGAGACTCGAGGTACAGCTTCATTGAACGATCTATTTTATTTAATTCTCAATTTGCAAGCTCCTGAACCCTGATTACACTACGTTCTTGATGACCCAAGATAGTGAATGTAAGAAGCAACATTAAATGGTGTAAGAAGCTAGCTCGTTTAAAGTTGCCTTTTACGATCTTTGAGACCCTTTAAAGTAGAGATTGTAAGAGATTTTGGTATTCCCAATTCTCAGTCTAGTTCTCATAATTTAGCTCGTAAGAGATTTTGTGTCTGTTTTTATAACCAAATTGTACTGCCCTGGCAGAAACGATACTGATGAATTGGTCAAATAACTGATCTAAACAAATGACAATATCGGTCTGAAGAAAAAAGAGTCTAAAAGCATGAGAGCAGGTAAAATCTAGTTTGAATTGGGTCAATAAAAAATAATGAATACTATATCATTCTTTTTTTTTTCTTAAAAAAATAAAAATTAACCTAAAATGTTAATTATTTTCTTTTTATTCTACGTATATGAATGTAATTATTAATAAATATTATTGAGATTTTAATTTAAGTATCATAACAATTTATTTGAAGTTTTATGTATATGAGATCCTATAAATATTTTAGTAAAACATATTATATTTTTTTAATATTTTTATGTATTATTTAATTATTATAATGATTTATCATATAAATATTAAATTTTTAACCATGTTCAGATTTGAAAATTTTGGTATTTCGAATTCTAGTTTATCATATTTATAATTATTAAATTTTTCTAACTATTAACGGAAATATGATAAGATGCGTACCTTTGATTTCTATGTTTAAAAAAAATGAAATAAAAAACACAAGTTTTTTATATAAAAATAGCTCCAGGTTTTATATATTTCTTTTCCTTTGTCACTTCAGACAAATAATAATCATGTCACATTTTGCCACATACCAGTGTAGTTAAGCTAAAAGTAATAGGATTGAGGCAAATGGGATGATTTTTAGTACATTTTTTGCAATAGTTATGAAGATTGTTACAGCAGGATGACTGAATGTTTTTCAAGAAATAAATGTAAGTTCCAATCAGAGCATGAAACTTAATTTATGGTCAGTGAAGGGAGAAGAACAACAGTTTGAACAATCCTTTGAACTTTAGAATAAGTAGAAGGTAGATTGTAGGAAATACTTGAAAATTAGAATAAGTAGATCAACAGATATGTGAAAAATCATACAGATTTACAAGCTAATTCCGTAGCAGCCATTAAAAAAAACATGTTTCTGAATGTGCTTTTGGATCTGCAGCTTCAATTTCTGGAGAGAAGGATGCAAAATCTGATGAAGAGTTACAGCTAGGTCCTCTCAATAATGTTCGCCAGCTTTGCTCTCAGTTCTTTTCTTAATATCTTTCCTGAGGGAGACTTTGGAATTTCATCAATAAAATACACTTTGTGTAGTCTCTTGTAAAACACTACCTGTTCACAACAAACAAACACAGTGTCTCATTCTCTTAATTATAAACATTTTATAGTTAATTAATTTTACTAATCCTACCTGTTTAGCTATAAAATCCTTTACAGCATCTTCTGTAAGATCAAAGCTCACGACAAAAGCCACTGGAACTTCACCCGCAGCATCGTCATTTTGGCTGTAACATTCCAATCAGAACATTACATATCATTGCACAGAAATTGCAGTGCTAACACGATGGATACAGTTACTTACGGGACCACAGCTGCATCTGCAATGGAAGGGTGCCCCATCAGAAGGTCTTCAAGTTCTGCCGGCGGCACCTATTGGTATACCATGTGAAATTTATTTTTCGTAAGAAAAAATATATTTTTACACCAATTATGTAAGAAAAATTATATGCATGCATGTACCTGGAAGGCTTTGAATTTGATGAGTTCCTTGGCTCTGTCAACAAGGAAAACCTCATCATCATCGTCGACGTAGCCAATATCACCCGTATGAAGCCAACCATCTGCATCAATGGTTGCTGCAGTGGCCTTCTGGTCATTCAGGTAGCCTTTCATGATCTGTGGGCCACGGATGCAAATCTCGCCAGGGTGGTTGCGGGGAAGAGAAAAGGAAGTTAGAGGGTCAATGACCTTCAGTTCAGCATTTCTCACCACAGTTCCGCACGAGCCAGACTTGGTTGGAAATGGATACTTTGCAAACCCTAAAGACATGGTAATCACTGGTCCACTCTCTGTCATTCCATAGCCCTTCATTCACATCCAAAAACATGAGTTTAATAGAAATAATATTTTTTTTATATATAAATATAATCGAATTTGTAAAATTGAATTATACAATGAGATCATCGATTAAGTTGAGAATAGAAAAAAGATCTTGTGTTGGGTAATGGAAGAAGAAAAAATGAATGCATGCATGGGAAGAAGAGGTTACCTGTGCGAGAATGGCGTTAGGCAACCTATTCCGCAGAGCCTCTTCCGCCTGTTGCCCCAGCGGCGCAGCCCCCGACATCACCAATCGTATCGAGCTCAAATCGTACTTCTCCACCGTGCTGTTCCTCGTAAGCGCCACCACCAGCGGCGGCACCACTATCGCCACCGTCACCCTGTGGCGCTCAATCGCCTCCAGCAGCGTCTTCATTTCAAACTTCTCGATCAACAAAATGGCGCTCCCCGCTCTGAGCGAGCACATCATAACGATGTGCATGGAGAATATGTGAAAAAGAGGAAGCACGCACAGCACAACGTCCTCTTCTTTCAGGTACAGGTTCGGGTTCTCTCCCTCAATCTGTTGCGCCACGCTCGTTACCAAACTCTTGTGCGTCAGAATCACCCCCTTCGCTAGCCCCGTCGTCCCTGATGAAAACGGCAGCGCCACCGCGTCCTCCACTGATATCTCAACCTCCGGAGCCTCGCTCTCGTCGCCCTCCGGGAAACTCGAGCAGTTCTCCGGCGGGTCGTCGACGGTGACCACCTTGAAGAAGTGGTGGTGCCCTTGCTGGTTGAGCTTGTGGACGTTCACGGAGTGCGTGACGACGAGCTTGGCGTTGGAGGCGGCGAGTTGCATGGCGATTTCGGCGGCGGTGTAGGAGGGGTTGGCAGTTGTGGCCACTGCGCCTAGCATGGAGGCTGCCATGAAGGAGAACACGAACTCCGGGGAGTTAGGGAGGAGAATCATGACGGCGTCGCCCTTCTGGATGCCCAGCTTCGACATGCCGGCGGCCACCTTCCGCGAGGCCCTGTGAGTGTCGGCGTAGGTGTAGGTTTTGGCGGCGCCGATGAGGCATGTTCGGTGGGCAATTTCGGGAAGTTTAAGGAAGCAGTATGTGTGAAGGGGAAGGTTGTTGGGGAGAGGTATGCCTGGTAACTTTGATCTGAAAATATGGGTAGCTTGGGGTGTTTTAGGTCCAGTTTCTTCCAAATTAACTGATTCTGACATTGTGTTAAACTATTAAGAAAAGATTTAGATACTTTTAAAATTATTTTTTAAGATGATATGAAAATTATAAGAAATCTTACTAAGGTTTTTTTGTCTATCAGACTACTACAAAATTGTTGGATTTATCATATTACTATGAAAGTTTATCAGACTAATACCAAGGTTGTTGAGTGTATCATACTACAACAAAGATGGTTAGGTTTATCAGATTTTAAATATATTGTTAGGTTTATGAGACTACTAACTTTGATAAGAATGTTTAAATATATAATCTCAAAGATGAACTCAATATGGTGGACACACGAAAGGGTGTGTTAAGGATTACGTTTCAAAAGAAGATAGTAAGGAATTTGTTGCTTGGAGTGAGTTTCATTTAGAACAGGCTTTATGTACCTACCTAGTTTTCTGCATTTCTTGATTCATTCTCATGCAATATGTGTGTAAACCTCCTTCACCCTTCAAACTCTCCCACAAGTTTTTATTTCTATTCACAAGAGTGTCTGTTATCTGATATATGAAAGCTTTAAATAAGAATTGATATGAATAAAAAAAATAGTGATTTAAGCCTGATGAAACAAGGAAAAGGCAACTTGATTTAATAATATTGTAGGTTTTATAATGCAAAGCTAATAATTAATACAATTTTATGACTTTATAATTGATTAAATGTAATAAATTTACATCTGAGATGAACTCTGCCATCTTCTTATCTGCCCACAGAATTTGAAGAGAGACCATTTGTCAGGTGAATTTTAACAAAACTTGACCCTTTGTCATTTTTAAATTATTAATTTTAAGATTACATTAAACTTTTGGTATGCATGTAGAGAATGTAAGAATGGGGTAAAAGAGTTATGGGCATCCAATGTTTTTATCATATGAATGGAATAGAAATAATAGTTTTGTTATCAAATTCAACATTTGCAAGCCATTTTAATATTTTATACACTTTCGTTACCAAGGAAACAACACAATCCATTTTCTGAAAAATATATAAGCACATAAAAATAACTTTTTTCAAGTAAGTAATAGTGACATATTTCCAATTAGTTTCTATATGTTGAGTTATTTTTATGTAAATTCCACCTCCATTAGAGTAACACAAAATTAGGTGCGGGTATTAAACTCTTAACTTCTATGTCTAAAACGGATAAACTAATTTATCGAATTAGAAATATTTGGTAGAATTAGTTGATAAAATATTTAATAAATGTAAAATGACATAAAAGTATATAATTATATAATTTTTATTATATAAACTAAATTTATGTTTTCTAGGTAAGAATATAATATTATGATGTAATTATAATTTTATATTTTTAAATAATCTACCAACTTTCATTACTTCAATCAAATCTATATTAATAAATTTTATACTTAAATTCAATATATTTTCATTGTACCAAATTAGTTCACTTCCTTTTCAATACAACATAAAATACTTTTCTACTTTTCATATTTCATATCACATAAAAAACTACACATTTATTATGAAAACTATACCATTTGTTAATAAAGTTGATAATTTTAGTAGTTGAATAACTTTTTCCTCATATAAAATTGTGGAGACTTTTAATAAAAAAAATATTTTTATTTGGTCTGTATTATTAATCTACTAAATAACTATGGTTCATTAAAGGGTACCTATGGCTGTTGGGCCAAAGGGAGGAAATTTTGGAAGTAAAAGTAGGGATGGGCAATTGCTTCTTGCACCTCCACATTTGCTTGCCATTGCCATAGGGATGATGTTATTGTCGAACCAATGGGTCTGATTTTACTAGGAAACTCAAGATACATATTCTCAGTTTCTTATACCATTCTTCAATTTTCCAACAATATTGATTTTAATGAAGCGTGTTGAACGAATTATAAGGGTGAGTGTTCAAAATATGCTTGAAAACGTAAAATGATCTTACAGTTCTCTTTGTTTGCAGCATACTTATATGACCAAAAACCTTATAAACAAATTCTAATTAACTTAAAATTTTTGAGGGACAGTGTTTGTTTCAATTCACTACTTGAATAAAGGAAATAATTTTTCCATTTTAGTATTATATAGAAAGTATTCACGCAATTATAAGATAGTTCGTTACTAAAGTAAGAATTTTACTGTAAACATTGTAAGAGAAACCATTCTAAACAGAAACTCATTTTAGAGTTCAAGAATTGGAAAATTTTGATGCTAAGAAATTAGAAAGTCTTATTAAGTGTTTTCACTAATATTTGATTAAAATTAGAGTTTTACTGCACAAACATACCTCTGGCCTTTAATACAAAGGTTCATTTTAAAAATTATCGATGTAAAACTTCAATTTTGATGAAAAAGTAACACAAATCATTCAAGAAGGATATACAAGTTTTGTCAGCAATATAAGGCTAGAATAAATCTTCATTCACTAACAAAATTGACAAGCACCATCACTCAGTTGTTGACTGAAGAGGGAAAAAGAATTTTGAACAACCAAACAAATGTAACCTGCAAAAAGAATGAGGTATCATGGGAACTGGAATGAACCACCAATTTGGTTGGTACCAGCAGGGGGATTGATGGCCACCCAAAGGAGTGATATTGTGATTGCAATGAGACCTGACCATACAAAAACAATGGTTGGTGTCCTTCCTCTCCTTCCCATCAAGCCTTTTGCAAAAGGGTAGAGATGAGTCAAGACCCAAAAACTGAAGAAAACACCACCTAGTAGACGGCTCCACTGAGGTATGACACTGTATATGGTCCTGCTCACTCCAACTGCTATTGCTATCAAGTTAACCATCATAATTGTGATTGGTGGTATCATAAGGGATGTCCACTTCACAATGTAGAGATCAGCAAACTCATCATCTACATCATCCCCAGCAGATTTTGAGGTCAAGGTGAAGGAGATTTCAATCCCTGCTATCACTTTCAGCAAACCCTGCAGCACAGCAGCTAGGTGTGCACTTGTTCCTCCAATCAACCAAAACTGCTCATTTCTCCACCACTCTTCCAGCTCAATGCCAGACCACTTGATTTCAAGCACAGCCAGCATGCACAAAGTCACAGTGATGGTCAAGAGATAAACAAGGAATGTGACATTGAGAGTTTGAACAATGAATTGGCCAGAGAAGAGGGAGAGAGCAGGGAGGAAGCAGTAGACAATAAGGAAAAAGGAAGTGAACGGATAGATTCCAACATTGAGGTATGCAATCCGTTGGAGAAACTTCATTCTTGGGCTAGCCAGAAATGCATTGTTTCTTGAGAAGAATATTTCAACTGATCCAGTTGCCCATCTAAGGACCTGATGCAGCCTGTCAGTAAGATTGATGGGAGCAGTGCCACGGAATGCATCACGCTTGGTAACACAATAAACTGATTTCCATCCTCTGTTGTGCATCCTATAGCCAGTAACCACATCTTCAGTAACTGATCCATAGATCCATCCAACGCGCTGACCCCACTCAGTTTTGTCCTCATACCAGCATGAGATCACACTGATGGCCTCTGCCACAGTTGATGCATCAAGAAGTTCACGTGGTATAGTGAGGGCACCAGGAGGGCGCCCATTCTTCACTGCAGGGTGATCAGCAAGTGGCCTACCTTGAAACTCTGCTACTGGGATTGAGTCAATGAGGAAAGTTGAGTTTCCAAATCTTTTAGGGAACATTGATAGATTCATTTCTTCTTCTTCTTCATCAGAGTCCCCCATCCTCAGTGCCCGGTTCTCTTCCGAGATGTTAGCATTCTTCTTTCTTTTGCCAAAGCAGCAACTACAACAGCCAGGATTGTGTTCTTTAGAGCGAGGAGGATCAAAACCATAAAGAGCAACCCTTCTGAAAAGGCAACCAGTTCCTACATAGACTGGCCCTTGAAGTCCATCAAGTGCTCTCATGTTGACATCAAAGAAGACAGTATTGTGATTGGCATATCTGTCAGAAGGGTCAATCCCCTCAAACCTTTGTGGGAATTGAACATAGCAAATGCGGTCACCACCACGGTCCATCATAAAGCACATACCTTCCCTCATTGCCTTCGAGTTGTAGATGTAGTGGTCACAGTCAAGATTGAGTATAAAAGGACCATTGGACATGATGGCTGAGGCTCGAACCAAAGCATTCATGGCGCCAGCTTTTTTGTTGTGATCATAGCCTGGACGTTTCTCTCTAGAAACATAAACAAGAAGTGGAAGACGGATATCAACATCAGTCAGGTCAATAAGCTTTTCATCGTCAGCATTTCCAAGAAGAGGTTCATCACTAGGAGGTTTCAACATCACCTGCATCATTCATAACTATGAATTATTCATTCTCGTCTCTCAGAATAAACTTGACACTTAGCAAGTAACTCTACTAGGAACAATATGTTTAATACCTGAATTATACCGGCATGATCACCCTTAGAGTGCTCGGACGAAGGATTCAACCAAGTCCCTGGCCAATGAGTTCCATCAGCCATCCATGTGGCTTTCGGAACTTTTACAGATTCTACAGGTTCATCTACCTTGTTTTGTCTCTGCAGTTTCATGGCCCTCAATTCCTCTCTTGCATGAAAGGCATCCGACCGGCGCCGGATAGAGTCAGGCAAACCGTTGATCCTCACCTTGAACTCATCATACTCACGCTTCACCCGTCTACGATCCTTGACAAAATCTGATTTAACTTTGTTTTTGTAGGGATCTCTCTTTAGATTGAAATATGATTCAGGATTCCTAGGCTCTATATCATGCTTACGGCAAAATGGAACCCACACATTGGCAAAACTGGCAGCTTCAGCCATTGCCTCAAATGTCAGAAGTGCACCTCCATCATCAGAAACATAGCAAGAAAGTTTCTCAACTGGATAGTCTGCTGCTAGGATCGACAAGATGGTGTTTGCAGTGACAAGAGGTGGTTCTTTATCCGGATCAGCAGTAGAGACAAAGACATCCACGCCTGGTAGATCAGACTTTCCAGTAGGATTGTTGGGACTTGGCACTTCAAATTTTTCCTTCAGAACATTAAGATCTGTGGAACGATTTATTGGGCAGAGCTTGGGCAGTTGATCCAGAAGCCAAGAAAAGGCAAACCATATCTCACATACCACAGACATTCCCCATAGCCAGATTGCATCAGTATTTTTGTGCTTCACCCTCCATGCCAGAAACAGTACCAGGACAACCAACCGAATGAAAATGATGAGTCTGAAAAGTTAGATGCAACAAAAACAACACAGTTGTTAGAAGACATGTTTGGTGTAATGCATGTTAGTTTTGAAGTTCTTGATTAGATCACAATATACAAACTACAAACAATTTGCTTCAGTCCTGCCATAAGATCATAGAACTATAAAAAGTTATCTACTATATTAACATTGTGGAGTAAGTGTCTTAACCACTGATTCAATTTCTTGTTTACTAAAGAATCTAAAGCCAAAAAAGAAAACAAAAGTATTTTACCTATATGGGCTGAGAACAGCTGCAGGTATCTTGAGTTTCCTAGTAAGTGGCCTCCAGGGTCTGTTCATCAGATCCATTGGCTCAACAACATCATCATCCCCATTTCCACTTCCAAAATTTCCTCCCTTTGGCCAAATGGCATTGCCATAGCCATAGGTACCCTTTGTTTCATAGAGCCACCTATTGTGATCAAAATCTCCAGTCTGGCTTCTCATTAGAGCTGACTTTGTTGATTTCATCAAGGACAATCTCCTCTCCATTTTAGACACTCCACTTGAGGGAGGAAGCGGATATGGCCTTCCATTTCGTTCTTCCACAGCAACTTCATCTAGCTCTGTGTTTTTGTAAGGCTCTTTGCATCCCGGGCACATGCCATCTCCTGCTTTTACGGCATCTATATAGCAGTCTCTACATATCTTAAAGTCACACTCACAAGGGAGAATATCCACACCACGTTCATCACTCATCACCTTACAATCACAACCAGGAATTGCACATGAAGATCCTTTTGCACCAGCCATCTGTGGATGGCTTGCTTCGGATTCTATCACCTTATCCATTAGATGAGCATGAGTAACACTGTTGAATCCTCCAGTGAAAAGGGAGCTTGACACATATTGCTCCTCAACTTTCTGTGAAATTGATGGATCCATAGGTTGGTTATCAGGTGTCAGAGGCATATGCACTGTGTAGTTCATGAAGTCACTACTCCCAAGTTCACTGTCAAGATCATCTCTGGAGTAGCTGATGTAGCGACCCGAGGAAGTTCTTCGTCCAAACGTTACTGTTGGAGGCAAAGGAGGCTTCGGGCCATCAGATGCCTCAGAAGTTGCTGACTGAGAATGAGATAACCGGCTTGGCTTGAATGGTTTTTTTGACGACATATTTGAATGACAGACACTAATCTTAAAAGTCCTGCAAAATCCACAACTTGAGCAATCAGATCTTCTTCAGCATTGTGGTATAAAGACTGGAATCAAAGTTCAAAGGTGAATCTATATTCGTAATCAATAAACCAGTACAATGATAATTGACAAGAGAAATAAATATTTAATTGAATTCTACCTAACGCTATCCTAATATTAAAGGCGCATCATTCAAGTCTCCACTGTTCAAAATCAAAATTTAACTAGTCATTACTCTACAGTCTACATCTTTCTAACAGGTACGCAGAGTAAAGCACTGGATCTCTGAAAATTTTTCAATAGCTTACAAAAAATGTGAAGCAGCCAACAAATTCTCTGATACATAAAATAAATGGCAACAAAACTTTAAAGGAATCACAAATCGTCTAACCTATGAAAGGTTGCAGATTCAGATGAATCAGAAGTACCCAAATGCAGAAACTCAAGTCACGGACATTCAGTTGGTTAAACCTCCAGTGCAAGATCCAGGGCTCTTCAATTTTCTCGCAATTTCTGAGAACTCAAACCAAGAGCCCACATTAGGACTAACATTCAGATGAAAAAGGTCCAGTGCTTCATCGAGGACTCGAAGTAGAGAAAAACGAAAAACAGAAATAAACAAATAAATAAACAAAAAAGTGTTGTGATGAACTTTTGAAGACAGACAGTCACATCAAGTCAGGCTGAGTTGGAAAACTCCATTGACTTCCCTGCATTGCTTCAGTCACAAATCCTCAAAAGTCTAAATTTCAGGAAAAAAAAGTTCCCACTTTCACCTTTCGCGCCTTTATTCTCGGCAATCAATCAGCCCGATACAAATGCATGAAAGTGATCAAAATCACATAAAGATCACACCTTTGTAGAAAAATAAACACCCCATGAACGCATATCTCAGGAAAAGGGATCAATCAAGCTGAGAGTGATGGCAAGGTGAAAAAGAGAGCATACCTGTTGCTTGAAAAAGTGAATGCCACTCAGCTTGAGACGAGATCTGACATCCTCGTTTTGTGTCTGATCCTTACAAGAAAATGGTGACAGCTTAGAAAGTGTTTTGCAAGAGTTTATAACATGCTCTCCAATCTGATACACGTTGACAGAGACAGGTAGTTAGTCGTGAGCAAAACTAAGCACTACTGCTCCATGATTGAAGCTTGTGAGATCATATTTGTATGCTTCATCTTCATATTAAAATATATTTTTTACTTCAAAATATAAAATTATTATGGATGAAGGTTCTTGGATGTGAAAGAGAAGTGGAGTTGATGGTGTCCATTGCTGGGATGTAATAAAAAAATAATCTTTTTCCATCAAAATGACAACAATTTTGAAACCACTCTCCGCGTTTTGCATTGATGTTGTGATTAAATCAGAATTTTAGTGTCGGTTTCCATCTGTTACGAAATTATATTTAGTTGAATTTAAAAATAATTTATTGTAGCTTTTAAGTAGATTAGAGTTTCAGATGAATATTGTTTTTAACTGAATCTGAAAAATAAGAAGTCAAATATAATAATGGTATAATATTTAATGAAATTGAAAGAAATTTGAGTATTCTAATTTAACTTCAAACACTTTCCACTTGATGCCAACTCACTTTAATTACAATGATTTTGTGTATCAAAATATTAATTTAATTTGTGCACTATTAAGAATTTTACCAGTTTTTTTCTTTTTTATCTCAACACTTGAATTTTTTACCATTCATAATTTTGTATTTGAACTATGAACAAGAAAAAAAATAACTAAAATGCATATAATAGTAATGAGAATAAATTTTAAAATCCCTAACACCTTAAAAGAAATAATTGATTATAAATAAAAGACTCCATACTGAAAAGATAAAATGTTATAATTTAAAAAATCTCTTAAACTCTACATTAGAACAATCATAAATTAAAAAAAAAAAACATTTTACTCGACTATACAAATTACTTTAAAATATATTTTAACGGAAAAAGTATAACAAAGTTTTCAGCTTATCAATAATATCTACTTTCAGAAATGAAAGTTCAATTTATATTTCAGAAGTGTTAGTTTTTAGTTTTAGAAAATAGGTGAATTTTAATTCTCTATATTTTTGATGTTGTTTTTTACAATACAATTAAAATACATTATTTTTGATATTTTAAAGTATATTAAAAAAATTTAATATATCAAAATTAATATACAATAACAAAAATCCAATATAAAGCATCTTAGACTCGGAATTTGTTAGGATGCCGTTGACACGTTAAAACATTTCCGATTAGGCTGTCATGAAGCTGTCACATGAAACAGGCAGTTTCTGCAATGCTATTTCTTTTTTTCAATTTATTTTCACATTTAATTTAACGTTTCCCTCCTATTTTACAACCAAACTTCAATCTTCTCTTTCTCCAATTCCCTCCTCAATGTCTTAAATCATAAATATTTAATTAATGTAACTCTAAAATCAGTTTATTAAATTATGTGAAATATTTTTATAATCATAAATGTTTTATATTACATTAACTTTAATTTATTATGACAGTTCATTTATCATGAATCCGTCATTCCTTCAAAGCTTTGTTTCGAAAACCGGTTAAATAATTGGTCAAAGAATCATCGATTTAAATTAATTTAATTAAATATTTGTACATAATAATATATTAGTTTAATTTAAAAAATATAAATAATCTAAACTGTTTACTATTTTTTATCTTATATATAAATTTATTATTAATGAATATTAATAAATATAATATCATACTTTTATACATATTATTTAATTATTATTATTATGAATTTGACTTAAAGTTGAATTGCAGTTGAATTAAACAAATGAACGTTATAAATATGAAAAAAGCGGGAAGAGAAAGTTTGTTAGAGTTTGGAAGAGAAAGGCACAGTAGAGAGGAAATGGAAAAGAGTGGAAAATCAGAAGTGGCGTTACGTCGCTGCGCAAAAGCTGCATTGCTTCTTCATTCCTTCTATTCCTCAAACTCCCAACATCAGGTAAAAACCTTCTCTCTCTCTCTCTCTCTGTGTTTCTCACTAATTAATTTATTAATCCATAATTAATATCAGGAAAAGTGGGAGAGGGAAATCCATGACCTGAAAATTCAATTGGTGAAAGAGCGTTTCATGAAGAAGAAGATCATGCTCTGCTCCTTGGCCGAGCTGTTCCTTCAGCTCCTCCTCTGTCTCTTTGTTTGGACCTTCCTCTTCTTCTACTTTCTTTGATCTATTCTTCTGGTTCCATCTTCAGAGACTGCTTCTTCTCGCTTAGGCAACACGCATCACGCTATTTGTACGTCACTCTATGCTAAATTGAATCTGGTTTTGATTGAAAATTGTTGTTCTTATGCATTGAACGTGATGAATGGATATTTGATTTTTCGTCGTTTCTGATTTTAATTCCTTTGTTGAATGGAATGACGGTAATTTTAGTTTCATTTATAATGATATTCGGTGTTCATTGTTATAACTAATATAAAACATTTATTAATTATACAAATTATTATTATTATTATTATTATTATTATACGGCATATTTTTTTCTTAGTTTTGTCAAATTATAATATAGGTTGTGTCAAATCATAAACAGCAGTGCGTGGGTAAATCATAAACATTAGGAACACTGCATTTGTTGATAATGATTCAGGATTAACATATTCATACAACATTTTGAAACCATTGCCAACTCTCAAAAAAGGTTAAAACTGTCAAATGATATAAAGGGGGTATAACTCAGTATAGAAGCCTCACAAATCACAATCACCTCTCTCTGCAAACAATGAAATCAGATTGGTAATGTTAGTTATTTATAATAATTATATATCATTAGATTAATCTTCATTTATTGCAAATCCCTGAATGAAAATAAAATAAGTGAGCATTGGGCCTTTAGCCTTGTCAAATTTGGTCCTCAAAAAAGAACTTACACGCAATTATGATTTTTGATTGCCATTTAAATTCTTTCTCCGTCAAATACTGTCGAAGTTATACGGCAAACTAGCCAACCAAAGAATACAAAAGAAAAATTGCAGGAGACAACTAGGGAGGGGATGAGCAAAACCGCAGATAATACAATTATAAAGAAAACAAAGTGATTCAAGAAATCATTGAAGCAGTATTAGTAATATTGGCAGGCCTGCATTCACAAGTACACAGATTTCTAGATCCTTCCACTACACGTTGAGATCTTCTCGTGTGAAGCTTGATGTTCACCAACTTCCCAGCCATCTGTAGCATAAAACAAAGAGAACCATGTAAAGGAGATGCCTACCATCATTCCTTCAAAAGACAGAACCCCAGAATACACACAACATAAAGGTATATAATATAGTGAACAAAATATAATGGAAGAAACCACTCGATGGGAAAGATGAGGGTTATCATGTGAACAAAGAACCTAGAAAGAATAGTAGGAAAAGAAACTTAATAGCAAAACAAACAGTAGCAAACCATTTTCCAAACCAAGTCTTCAGGACCCAAAGGTTGAGCTGGACTAGAATAGAGGAAATGCCTTGAGTACTGAAAAAAAAAAAGAAAACATCAAACAAGCAAGCAAGACATTGCACAAATCAATTTTAGAAAATGAAAAAATAGTTACATTAAATTCTACATGAAGGGAATGACAAACCTTGGCAAGATTTTGTTGCATTTCTTTGATATGAGCAGGTCTAATGTCTTTCAAATATTTCAAAAGCCAACCTGGCTTTACGGCGTCATTAGAAGAAACGAACAATGCTATCTGCATATGTGGCAAATTCTCATTAAAAAATAAAAAATAACAACTCATAAGGCTCCGATTTATCAGACAATCATATAGCATATCGGAGACAATGAGGTTTTGGTCACTGGGTGCGTATTACCTTGGAGTGTTTTTTTAAGGTTTTAATTAACAAGAGGCCCAAATTCAGTAACAGTGTGCAATCTATGCTGTTATTTGGTGCATTGGTTGAAATAGAATGTATATATACCTCTGTCTCCCTACACTTAAATCTTAGGTTAGGATTAGGCTTATAGTTTCTCTCTGGTGTTATGCCCATAGGCCATGGCTATCTTGTTGGTATTAGAATGAGTCATTAAAACAAACTTAATGACATAATTGTGTCCTGCAATAACATATCTGTTCCTCTTTCATGTACCAAAAAGAAGAAAATAGCCAGGTGTCCAATCTGGTTATCAATCCCCTATAACTCTCTCTAAAAAGAAAAGTTCATGCAAGAAACTAGTCAATATTAATCATCTAAAATAGTAGGTACTATGTAAAATAAGATTGGCTATTATGTCCTGCTGTAACATATATAAACCAACAGATATTCCCAATGCACCTTGTCACACAGTCCACACCCAAATAAACACCATCAAAAGCTAGCAAGTTATTTTAGCCATTATTTTCTTGCAATTATACCATTAACTCTCAATTACGTTCTTAATGTAATCAACTACATGATATAAGTGCATACATACACACCTTCCTGTAATCAAGTATTCCTTCAAAAGGAAGCTCCAGCTCATCACTTATTATAACTGGAATGCATCCACTAACAATAGCATCAAATAATCTAGCAGAGGATGGAGTGTCGCCAGCCGGGCTTAGGCAAAATAGAGACCTATGATGTGAAAGGCAAGCAAATAAATACAACAAAATAAGTAACCAGAGTACAACAAAATAAGTAAGCAGAGTACTTTTAAACAAATGCTGAACTTATATTACTTGCGCATGCCAATTTGAGCAGCTTCTTTTCCCCCCTCCCCAGCTGTTCCCTCCTCTATACTCACGCCATCAGCACCACTTAATTCAGCTCCAAGTTTAGAGCGTATCTTTCCTCCCTGAAACAAGATGACAAAAAAGGGCAACTAAAGTCAGAATATAAAAACAAGCAGCCATACAAGTCACCAAAAATTTGAGAATGCTGCATACAAAAGTAGGGTAAACCATGACCAGATTTCTAGCTCAGAAAGTATAATATCAAACAATTGAACAGTAAAAACCCTTTAGTAAGTCATGGTTCTACCCCAAATGAAACAAGGTCTTCCTTCTATAGTTAATGAGTAAAGTACATATCACACAATGTGCTAACCGCATTTCTCTTGAGCCGGCCCCGAAAGAAAAGTAGCGTAGTTCTCTTCGGTTTTGACTCAGTCAAACACCTGGCATCACATAAATCAACATTGGGAACATATGGAAGAATCAGATCTTTCTCCAGAAAAACCTGTCCTGGCTTGTACCTGAAAGAGGAAAAGGATCACTGGATGCCATTTCCAACAAACAATAGCATTGGATTTATAAAGTTGTATGCAAGTTAAAAAATAACCAGTTCCCGGTGGAATCCATATCAGGCAACAACCATATTGCATTCTTCACGAATTTTCGAACAGACTTAAAAGACCAAGGATGATGCACAGGGATTATGTGATCCCTACCACCAGAGCGCTTCCATGAAGGCTGATCTGTGATCCACTTCAAAGCTTCCTGCATCCTCAACAACATCAGGCATAGTTATCCACATTGCACCAGCCCTCAAAAACCAAAACAACAAGGTTCTAGTACTCTCAATTTCCTCCTAAATATTAGTTTTTTAAGGGGTGTATTGTATATAATCTCCTAAACATTGAAAAACCTTTCAAATTAGTCCTTGTACTGTTAGTAAAATATATCAAACTTGGAGATTAAACATATATTATGGACATTTAATACTTGGGGAATAACTTTATTATGTAAGGAAGAGAAGGGTAATAGTTGGCGAGTCAAATTGGTGGTTAATGCATAGTTAAAACAAGGAAACATAAAGAGAAGAAAAAAAAAAAAGTGAGAGCATTAGAAGAGAAGAGCACTCACACCCTATAAAGGGCCTTGCATTGTTGTTTTTCCATGAGGAAGAAGCTGATAGTGGTAAAGAAGGGTACGTAGAACAAATCAGCCTCCTCCTGTCGGTGAACCCTAACGACACTGTTCAAGAGCCTCTTTGATTGGGGAGCGATGAGATCCGCCCAGAGCCAGTAATCAATGGAATGCTGCATTCAAATCACAACCAACCGACGCAATTGACAGATCAGCAAAAACGGTAACGGAATAAAGCAAGGAGAAAACGGAGAAACCTGTTCGATGAGACGGTGAACGGGGCTTCCGTTGGAGGTGAGATTGGAGGTGTCTCGGTAGGTCTTTTTGAAGAGCCAGAGCAAATCGTAGGTGAACTTGGGGGGCATGTCGTAGACGTAAACCCTAAGGGGAAGGGAGAGCGGGTAGTAAGGATCGGAGTACAGCCTGTCCATCTCGGAGCGATAAACGGCGTCGTCGAGCTTAGTGATGAGGTCCTGTTCTCCGGCGTGCGCGGTGTCGTCGGAAAGGGAGGGTGGCGTGGGAGTGGCGGCGAGGAAGTGGTCGAGGGAGGCGACGAAGGAGGTTTCGGCATCGGGAACGTAGACACTGGTGGGGGAAACGGGAGGGGAGCGGAGAGGAGAGAGAGAGAAGAGGATGAAGAGGAGAGAGAAAGCGAGAAGGAAGAGGAAGAGAGTGTTGCGCGATGTGGATCGCGGGATGTACTTTCCGGCCATTGTTACGTGCAATGGATCACTGCACCCAAAAATTTACAGACACAACACAAAACTCATATACAACAATATCAACACATAATCTTTCTCAATTTCTCAGTACACTTGTCTTACGTTACAGTTTTGGTCAATGGATCTATACTAATTTTCAAATAGTTTTTTTTTTTTTTTTCAATTTTTAGTGTATTTCTCACATTTTGGCTTCTTTGTTTAATTTTTACTTTATACATGAAATATATACAGAAACTGGTTCAACTATACTTTTGTTTTAAAAAGTATTCACAGACCAGAACTATAGGAAAATTAAAAAGGAAATTTTTATAAGATATCCAACAAAGGATTACAAATTTTTACTGTAAAATATTAATTTGATTTAATTTAAATTTTATATTAAATTAAATATGTCAAATTGTATTTGATTGTTTGAGTTACTTTTTATTGAAAACTAAAACAAATTAAGCCACGAACACTAATTTCATAAGGTATTATTTTAGAGTAATTCTTTTATACATATGAAAGTAATATAGGAAAAAAAAATGAAAAATTGTTATAAGTGGACATTACCTCTTTTCTTTGCTTTTATTAAGAAAAATAATGTTTTAACCATTTTTTTATATAACAATATTTTCATAATAATAATATTAAAGCTTCAAATTCATAATACTGTGACAATAGAATCTCGATATTTTCACATTCAATAAATTTTTATACTTATCACACAATCACAATTTTATTTTTTATCTTTTTTTCTTTCTTTATAAATATAAAAGTTTATTTTTGTAAGCACTTTTATTGCCTAAAAAATCGATTCTCAAATATAAGTAAGAAAAAGAAAAGAATAGTTGTATTTGATATTGGTTCATAGTGAGCATGTATAAGCCATGAAATCAAACATAGTGTCCTAATAAAATTTGAAGATTTGTTACAGTGGGAACTTAGAAGGAGATGAGATCATCTTTAGATGATTGTTGTTTGTTTGGATATTGTCCCCCAAGAAAACCATCCATACCCTTTTTCCCAAATATCATCTCATCAAGATCATCCAACATCTCATCCTGGCTCCCTCTCTGGACTCCACTTCTTGAACCTCCACCCTTTCTAACCAGGGCCTTCACTTCTGTAAAATGCCCTGACTCATCATCACCTTCTATGGCAATAGGTGCCATACCCATTTCAGCTTCAACTCCATGATTCTTCTTCTTCATCATCATTTCTTCATATTTGGACACAACCTTCTCAATGTCATCATTTATATTCAAGGCCTCAGAAAGCACAGTTTCATCATCCCAAGAACTCTCAATAATTCTATGCACAGTAGTCTGGGACTGTCGGCACTGTTTCACTAATGTGGTAACCAAATCATCCTGAAAATATCACACACAAGTCTGTTTCAGCATTATACCATGTAACCCCAAAACTAAGATCACGTGGTCTTTGAAAATGAAGCAGAATTTGACTTGCATGTCAAGTTTCAACTCAAATGTGGGCAACCAGAAAGAAACATAACAATGCAACTAGTACACAACAAAAACAAAATAGAATACCTTTAGAACATCCTGCTGAGTTGAAGAAGATAACACGGTTGAAAGAAGCTCAAAGCTATTTCTGGCAACATCAAAAGCTTCCCTTGTTTGTTGAGACGTAAAACTCTTCACATGAACATCATGCTGCATAACATGTGCAAGACTGACATCAGCCTCTGAAGTAGTAGTGGCAGAACGAGGAGTAACAGGCGAAAAACTTTGCACATGCATGTCATGCTGCATGAGATTTTCAAGATTGACAACTTCCTCTGAAGTAGTGCCAGAACGAGGTGGAGTGAAAATAGGAGCCAAACTTTCGTTGTCACGACCAGGGAATCGAATACCCCTTGATTTCAAACTCTGGATCAGAAAAGTGTTATATATGAAACCATTCATTATCATTCCTTCAGGTAATAACAGCTTAATTTTACGTTAAGAGTTGGTTCATAACAATGTGCTACAACTCTTATGACCTAGTAATCAATGATAAGATCATGGTTTGCCTCAATTCTCATAAACAAATCTAGATTCACACTATTACCATATTTTGCTTCTGTTATTTGAGCAGTGACAAGCATGTAAAGTTGTGAAAGTACCTTGTAAGTTTGTGCATACACAGGCAGGTAGCGAAGTTCAATGGTTGATTCTCCCCATGCCTCAATCATCATCAAAGCCTTGTTCCGGTTATTAACACAAGTACAAGGGTCATCAACGAGCTTCACCATCTCTTCAAGGACTCTCTCAGTTGCCACCTCCAAGAAAGCCTTGTCACAGTTCTTGACTAATGCTTCAAGCAAAACCAGAGCCAGATACTGAGTTCTAGGACTCTTGGAAACAACCCTTCTCTTTATTGCACGCACCACTTCAGCAGGGTTAAGTTGATCACCATTGATCAAGTCACAGAGATGAAGAATGATGGTCCAGTGAGGGTGATGAAGGGCCTCAGAGGTAGCTTCCCCAACGAGTTTATCAGCATGGCTTGAATCCTGGAAAAACTCTTTGACTTTGAAGCTCACAGAGCTCATTCCAGCACTCATCTTCCGACCCACCTCAGCTCCACCAGTTTTGAGACGCTCCCCCAAAGCGTTCACTCTTCCCATCAAATTCTCACTCATTTTTCCTCACCGGGTTTGACCCAAATGGCCTCAAAATTTGCAGAGAAGAAACTGCTGCACTTAAGCTAGCTAAGATGAAATCTTTTGATGAAATGAAAACCAAAGGAAGAAGGGTTGAATTCCACTGTTTTGTTGATGTTGGAGAAGACAAACAGTGTGTGGATATGTTCCTTGGAGTTTCAGCCTTCTCCTATGTAAGTCCAAAGTTCCAATTTGATTTAGTTCCTCGTACGTTACGTTAGATAAACTCACAAAAGACAAAACAACCTTCAATCTTCTTTTTCTGAGTGAAAACTTCAACGTTACACTGAAAATTTAATTTTCTTGCTTCAGTAACTTTTGGAATGTTACATTTTGAAAAATTCATCATGAGATGATCTAAAAAATTTACGATTTGACTAGTTTGGATGTATTAGATTCATTTTTATGCATAAAAATTATTAACAATCATGTGTCTGTTTTACTTTGAGTAAATTAATTTTGAATCCAAGTTGCAAATTCAAAAGTGAGTGGAAGAATTCATGTAAATGAATTTAACTTATTTATTAAATATTAGCATGTTAAATTTAAGGCTAGAATACTTCTTTTCTTTTATTTGTTCAATTTTTTTAATCACCATATTCTCCCTTTATTAATAACTTCAATTAAACTTTTTAATTTCAAATTAACATCTTGATCTATGTTATCCCAATGGAAATGTATAAGTAGCAAAAGAGGCTTGTGACATTAAATTTGTTTTTAGCCAAAGTACTTTTTTCATCCCATATTTGTATAACATATTCAATTTGATGTCTATTAAAAACTTTGATAATTGAAGGATGAAATTGAATAAATTAAATTAATAAAAATAAAAAAAGTAATTTAACCTATATTTAATAATACACAATATACATAATAATTACTATTTATTATTTATATGGGATGGATGAATTATAAAATCACTAGAATGGTTAAAATTAAAAATTTAGTATTTTGCTTTGCTCTTTATTGATAAATTTTAGATTTTATGTTTAAAATTCACAAAATAACTCTCAAGAAGAATGGTTTTATTTGTAATATGAATTTTTTAAGATTTAATTATATTTTAGTCCATAAAATCTAGAATAATTATAGTTTTTGTTCCTCAAATTTATAACAACCTTCTTTAGTATTTCCAAAGTCTCTCAAAATCTTTAAAACAATATGATTTTAGTCTTCTAAACATTAAATTTAATATTTAAGGACTAACATTATATTTTTTAATTTTTAAGGAAAATAACTTTTTTAAATTTGAGAAACCACAACTGAAATTACCACAGATTTAAGGGATTATAAGCATAACTAAACTATTATTTTAATTTTTTTGAAATAGTCAACAAACGATTCATGTTAATTCTAATAATTTAAAATAAATCGTTATTATTTATTGCTTTAAATAGATAGAATGACCATTTTGAATTATTTAAAATATAAATTATTAACTTAAACTTTTCTGAAAGATAAATAACGTTATAAAATTATAAAAATCGGATGAATGGTTAAACTTAAAAGATTAAATTTTTGCTCTTATCTTTATGATTAAATTATAGATTTCATGTTTAAAAATTATAAATGGTGATATTAATTTTTTTTGGATTAAATTGTAAATTACATCCTTATAATGTTTCACCATCATCAAACGATTAAATTGTAAATGGTGATATTAATTTTTTTTTGGAAATTATTATCTCCGTGATCCACCACATTTTCTTTAATAAATAATAATTATTCTTTTATATTACATATAGTTATTTGATATATAAAATTAACAATTGTAAAAGTAAAAAAAGTTCCATTATTTTATATTTTTTTATAAATTTTGTCTTTGAAAATAAAATGAGTGTTTGTTAAGGTATATTAACAAATCGATTATATCACAACAATTTTAAACAACAATATGAATTAATATTGTATAAAATAAATTACAAACATTCAAGTAATTTACAATTATTTTTGAATAAAATATATAATACTAAAAATAAATTATTGAACGAAAAATTAAAAGTAATAAATACAATTACCTTATCTATACTAAATAAAAAATACATCACCCAATCAAAATAGGCAGCTATAATTAATTTAATTACCTTACTTCTAAAGTATTTTGTATCTTAATTAATATTTTTTACTACATGTTAAATTAACTATAGTTAATAGTTAACAATTAAAGAGTAAAAGAAGCCATTGTGAAATCTCAAATATTTAAATTTTTTTTTTCTTCACAGGAACTAAATCCAATCAGAATATTATATATTTCGAGCTTATTTGTAAGAAATAAAAAACGTGTGTATAAATAGTTAAGTACCCTAAGGGGCAGCATTTTGGCACACCATCGTTCTTCTACTTCCTTCCGACCGGAGAAACCTCTGCCGCCGCCCCGTCCTCACGGCGAACCTCCACCGTCGTCTCCTCGTCTCCGCGGATTGGTACTCTTTCCTCTCCTCTCATTGTTTCGAGCTTAGTTGAATTTGTTATTTAGCATAGCATTTGTTAAATAGTATTTTGCAAATTTACTTTTCTGCATGATTCGATTTCCTTGCCTATTTATTCTGTATCATTGATAGATATTTTTGAGTGATTTTGCTTAGTAGTAACAGTGATGGAATATTTATTTATTCGTTGATTACGCAGCATCTGTACGGATTTCAATCAGCTCTAGCATATTCTCTATTTAAGCTTTACAAATGGCGGATGATTCCGGTAAAGCAGTTGAAAATGGTTCTTTGAACTCAACGGAAGCAGAGAAGCCTGGGATTGAGCCCATAAGACTGCCCTCGGTTGAGGAAATCCGTGGCCAAGACATTTGGAACAATTGCGCAGTGCGCAGTGTAGTCAGTGGAGTCATGGGTATGTCATTCAATTCTCACCTTTTTTTGTTTTTTTCCTAATGCATACCTCTGTGTTTTGTTTCTTGCTACTCTGATTAACTGAACTGAATTTCCTGAAATGAATATGGACCACTTATCATCGTCAATTGTTCAAGTGTAGGCAGTGTTTTATGAGATTTGAGCTCCATTTAGAATGTTCTTTCTATTAGGTACTTAGTATGATGGACATCTAAGATGGGATTTTTAGGATTATTCATAATTTGACTCACCATCCTTACTGCTGATTTATCATTGTCTGTGAGACAAGTAGATTGATGTTTTCAGAATGTTTTTTTTTTTATATGATTTAGGCTAATGTTTCAGTCCATTCATGGCCTTTTTTGCTCATATAGTTTACCTTCAACATATTCAATTCGAGGAGTACCTCCAGATCAAATATGACATTGAATGAACTTGAGTTTTTGTGATGTTCCTTTTAGGGGGTGGGCTTGGCATCTTCATGGGTTTATTTCTTGGAGCACTGGACAACCCAATTATGCAAGAGGAAATGACTGGCAGACAGCAGCTTATATATCAAGCAAAGCAGATGGGGAGAAGGAGTTGGAGTTCAGCCAAAGCATTTGCTGTTATGGGTTTTGTATTCTCGGCTGCTGAATGTGTTGTTGAGAAGGTCTAATGGATTTGATCATTTGAGGAATGGAAATATATATTTACATTAAGCATTATGAGGTTCATTCTTCTTACCACGTGGGCCCTTGATTTTTTTTTTTTCAGGCTCGAGCGAAACATGACATAACAAATACCGTAGTTGCTGGATGTGCAACTGGAGGTGCAATATCTGCAAAAGGTAACACTTTTTTTCTTTGTTTTCCGTCATTTTGTCATGCTTTTCTTTCACTTGATTTAACAAATGAACTGCATAAATGGCCTGGCAAGGCTTGTATAGAACAGACTTAGAGACCTTATACACGGAAATCTGATACTGCAAGATTGCACTTTGCTATTGTATGTTTGATTTTCATCTTAGATACACTCTGGATTCCACAAAAGAAAAAGATGCATTTTTGGAAGTGGTTTACTTTCGCAGATATATCATTAAGAAATAGTGTGTGTATAAAAATTATTGTAGAAAAGATGAGGAACTAAACTTTGGTGGTTTGGGCATATTGGAGGTGACCTGACGAAGCCCCAGGTCAGGACAGTAGGTTAGATGGAGATAGCTCAATCTGGAGGCAGAGACTAAGAAAAACTATAGGCATGGCCATTAAGAAAAATTTAGAAGTCAATAATATTTAGATATAAATTATTCATTACAAAATATTATAGTGTTGCTTGATCATATCCATGTAGTTGACTCCACCTAGTGGGAAAAGGCTTGGTTGTTGAAGGATGTATCATTGATTTTCAAGAGCTTATGCTTTAGTTCTCTAATCCTGTCTGGGAATGGGTTTTAGGATGAGGTTTGATGAATGGGTTCTGGGAATGGTTAAGAAAGATGGTAGGCAATAGTTATGTTGATGGGCTGATCAGGTCAAGGTTGATGTAATGCAAGCAGGTGCTTGTGTACTCTGATACTCGGAAACATACCTACAGCTTTTAAGAGAGCCCAATCTTGAAACCACTTATACAATACGAAGGTTTGATGGAGTACCCTACACTTAAAAAACATACCAACCAGAAAGAATAGTTGCCTAAGTCAACGTTGCCTCCCTATAGAGGAGAGCAGTAACAGGAAGCATGGCATCCTTGGAGATCCTAAGGTGGTGTCCCTGACCAAACACACTTGAGAGGTTTTTCTTCTTTGGGGAGCCTTGGCAACAATCTCCTCCACGGCTATTTTTAAAATTGTTCTGTTTATTCCTTTTCAAAGCAGTTTTATAGTTAAATGTTCTTTTATGCTGTAGATAAAATCAGGAAATCAGATAATACACTTTGGTAAGAACCAGTTGAATAGATTTTTTGACAGTAGAACCTTGGGAGGGACGTGAAAGAGTGATAAATGTAACGAGAAAGGAATAGAGGGAGAGAGGTATCCTAAAAGGATAATGAACCGGCAAACCAAGAATAGAAAATCAAAACGTTCTCCTTTTATGAACTTGTTCTCTGCCTTTATTTTTCCCTTCATGATGTATGTTAAAGTTTCCCTTGTTGTGACGTGGTTCTAGGTGGCCCAAAGGCAGCATGTGTTGGTTGTGCTGGCTTTGCGGCATTCTCCGTCGTAATAGAGAAGTTTTTGGAGAGACATCAGTGAGTAAATTGACGTCATCCTAACACATTTTTTTGAGTTGAGTTCTTGGTGAAGTCTTTGGCCCATTTTATTCGGGACGTGATTGCGGAGCACACATACTGCAGCATTTATTTACATCAATAATTCATTTGTATACAATGTTAAATGCATTTCCAAACTAGGGAAAGCTGTGATGTAATGCTATTTAGTATTTAAGCAATTTAAATAGTTGTTTTCTTTCCTATGATTTAGTATTTAAGCAATTGAAATAGTTGTTTTCTTTATGCATTCGTGACTAAATAAATCTCTGACGCATTCACCATTTTACCGCTGTCATTATCTATTTTGGTGAAAAAAGTATTAATTTGCTGTGATAGAATAGGAGTGAGAACTCGTTCAAGTATTCAATCGAGCTCCTAATACGGTTTTCAAACTTCACCGGAATAGCATGCGGTTCTCAATTGTTAACAAACTCGTATCTGACCAAATTTTTAGAAATTAAAACCTAATTTGAGATGCAGTCAGCAAGTCTTATTGCAAATGCAATTCTAGAGAGGAGCGGTCATTCTGAATTAATCTGTCATTTTCATTTTTAATTTAGAAAACTACTAATTCGTCATAATTATATATATATGTTTAGAGAGAGAGATAGCCTCATGGGGAGATACATGTAACTATTAATCTATTAATAACTAGCGTAATAAACAAGATACATGGACGCAACCGTTTTTCCTCAGGACAAGGTAAATGGGTACATATTTGTCTGCATGAAGACTCAGAAAAGAATTACTCCCCTGAGGCTCTCCAGTTTTATTTTATTTCTACAACACAGTTGGTTATTAGACATATACCATCGAACTTCTAAAAAAATACTCTAATAAGCTCATATAATAACCCGAATTTCACACATACTCAATTGCAAATCATAGGATCAGGCTGTAGTTGTTGCAGGACTGGCAGATTGACCATCCTTGGTTGCTTGTTGAGGTTCAGGTTTTGAGGGTTCGGTAACTGTGTTGGCTACTTGAGGTTCAGGTTTGGAGGGTTCATTAACCGTGGTGGCTACTTGAGGTTCAGGTTTGGAGGGTTCATTAACTGTGGTGGCCTGCTGACTTTCAGATTTGGAGGGTTGATCAACTGGGGTGGCCTGTTGAGGTTCAGGTTCTGAGGTTTCGTTGACTGTGGTTGCTTGTTTGGAGGTTTGATCAGATGTGTTGGGTACGGACATGGTGGTGTGGACATGACCTTCAGTCTTTCCTTGATTATCCTGCGCCAAAACCTTCTCCTTTGTTTTCTGTCCCACTTCCTCAGCTGCCTTAGCAACCCTGTTGTAAGCACCTGTGACCCATGTAGCCCCAGTCAACACATACCGATTCTTCATTAAGGCAGATCCAGCATTAGACACTGACTGTTCAGCTACTGAAATTGCAGATTTTGTCTTCTCTGATACTTGGAATTTCTCATCCATTTCTTTCACCTTGTCATTCACCATAACTGTACCAGCATTGATCTTTTCAGTAAAACCAACCTTCTGGTCCAAAGAAGCAACTTTTGCTGTGGCTGTGGAAGTAAGCTGGTGCCTTTCATCAAAGGATTTTGCTCGATTCAATGCATCTTTACCCAAAATGAAGCCCTTGGCTATCATGCTGGTTACAACATCCTCGGCCTTCCTCAAACCAGATTCTCCACTCTCAGCGTTACTTGTCTGTGTTCCCTGGTCAGAATCATTAAACTATAAATTGTCGAACATGGTTGTCAACATAGTACAGATACTAAATAAAAAGAGTGAATCACTTTCTATCAGTCTCTCGAAAACATTATTCATTGTGAGTTATAATTCATTGAAAGTAACAAAAATTTGTGTTGCACTTTCTTTAAAGAGTTTCACTCGTGATCTCGTGGTTTTCAGCAAGTTTTAACCCATAATGACGTGTTAGAAGAAAACTTGTTACTTGATCTGAGATTGCCATGGTCCCAACTCTCCATTAATCTCCATACAGCATGTACTCGAGTTCTATTATTTTTCTCATAAATTAAATTTTTTAAATGCCTACTATGTAGAAATTGGTTGGGATCTCAGACACATGATGGTCATAAATATATAATTTCTCATATCAGAATGAGTAGCTCTGCAATAAAAAAAGAATAAAGAGGGAATAGTTACTGCAGATGCAGCCGAGTTTGGCAGTTTATAATCCTTAGCCAACTCAATGTTCATAGACTGTCCACACACAACTGCTCCCTGCAGACACCAACACAAGTTTCACGGCAGTTCTTTAACATATAATAATGAATCCTACAAAATATTATAATTAACGCTTTCCCAAAAATGAACGAGGTGCATATCGTATCAGTAAGTAAGCATTTGGCAAATAGAGAATATTAACTGCTGAAACATCAATATTTCAATTTGTTTCATCTTCTACCAGTATTGAAAAATTAAAATTGTCCATTGATGAATAAAAAATGCTCAAGAAACATGTTTTTAATTTGGATGTGTAAAATCTAAATTATTGGATACGTATGTCATAAGAACAAAATTAGACAGAAGGCAATGAGGATGAACTACCGAGAGAAGAACTGCAGTTTCTGCCCCCTCTGGGTTGCTGAAGGTAACATACGCCACTTGGGGACTTCCCTTGTCACTGAAAAATGAGAGATATTATATGCTACATGCTCTATCCAAAATTTAGGGACTTCCCTTGTCATTGATGTTATCTACACAAACCTTTGCATTTCAATGTGTTCAATTTTTCCAGGGAAGGTAAGAAATTCCCTCAAATCTTGCTCTGTTGCACCTGAAGAGATGTTGCTCACTTTCACCGATTTCACCTGTTAAACAAACATTTTACAAATACATTACCAATTTGAACAGTAAAAGTTAAGAAATTTCTTAGATTGCCCTCACATCACATTAATATCTCCATTAATTCCACTGTTTTTCACGTTTTCTGATTGCAATGATTAATTTCTGGAGGAAATGATGAAAAGAACATGCACCATACACACACCTCGTCTTCTTGTTTTCTGTTTTCTATTGCCTGCCCTCAAATATTCTAACTGTGCTACTGTTTGTATTTGATAAAAAAATGAGAATTCCCAGAAAGAAAGACAGAAAAACATTAAATGAAATCACACGAAACTCAGAGATCGATAAGCTCATTCAAAATGTTAGAAATTCGAAAGAAAAAATGGCATGGATTTGTACATGCTAACATGAACTGATTCCAAATTCTTACCAGATCCACATCGTAACAATTCGAAAAATACGGAATCATCTACCTTACAACAAGACATCCTTAAAATTGTTCCTTTTAGTTATAAACAAAATCATGAAAGAAAGTAACGATCGAGGAGACATGCAACAAACCTCCATAGCTGGTTAATTATTTGAATCCTATGCCAGAGATCAATCTTTTCCCCTTGAAGATGTGGTTCGAAGTTTCGCTAACGGAATTAATTATGGTTATTTACCTAACAGTGAATTTTTTTTCCCTGTTTTCTTTTTCCTCCTTTTGATGCAAAATCTATTTGTTCATTTATAGCATATAAATTTAGGTGGAGATGATGTGAGATAAGCATATCAGCAACATCGTACTCTCAAAAACTGCCACATCAGTTGTTTCGACTTTGTTCCCTCTACCAATAACCTTACACCTGTTGCAGATATATATTCTTAGGAACTACACGTGCTTAAAAAATAGCTACCATGATTATGAATGTTATTGCCATGGTATTTTTTTTACTCCAAGATTAAAGCTCTTTGTCATCCATTGATCAGAACACACCAAAGTCAAGTAAATGGTACCACATAGACAAATAAAACAAAAGCGAAATCTTGAATCACCTCAATTCAAGTTAAGAAACTTTACCCTTTCATATTCAAGAGTTTTGATTTTCCAATAATGCAGTGCATGTGCAAGTGCAATGTTTACTAACATAAAGAGGAGTAAAAGCTCAGCAATTCCATCTCTCTCTGTCTCTGCATTTGTGTTGCTTTCTGCATAGTGAAAAGTGGATAGGGTGAATTTTTGGATTCAATCATTTTTCTTTTTTATAATAGGGATAAATAATTTCTGTGCAAATTACTCAAACTGTTAAGTGGATTTTCAAATTCCTTACTAGTAAATTCTACCATCAGACATTTTTCCTTACTACTAAATTGGTCCTAATGAGTTTCAACTTAATCAACCCAACCATTTCTTCATGAAAAAGTTTCATTTGTTCAATGCTTTATTTTGTATCTTTTTAAAAAAAAAAATAAATAAAACAAGTGATACAATAAAATAGATTAATAATTTTTCTCCTTGTAATATTTAAATAGTTTTCTTTTAGTTTTTACTATTTTTTAATGAACTAATTGATTTAAAACGGATAAAATATTATAAACATCAAAACAAAAAATAGAAATATCATAAGAAAATAAAAAAATAAAAAAAAACACAAAAAGCATTTAAAAAATATTTTACTCTGACCAAAATAGAAAAAAAAAAAAGGTATATAGAAACACATTTAAATCTTTTTAAAAAAGTTGTGGTAGAACTATCTTACAACAATACCAAACGCCTATTTCTGAAAGAACTGTGAAAGAAGTTGAAGACGTTTAAACATGAGTTACAGCATCATTGTGAATGTTTTATACATATTCTAGACTATGAGTCGCAAACGTGATTCTATTGAAAATAAATAATTAAAGAATTAAAACAAGACTCTAATCATTTCTATTTATAAAAATATATGTTTTTGTTGAATTCTCTTGGTGTTCTTCTGCACTCATTTTAAAAGAATAATTTTTTCTTGATCATCAGAAAAATTTAAGACAACTATTACATTGTGAAATCTCTTTAATTCTTTTTTCTTGCATCAAATCCAAACATTATCATTTAAACAACAAAACACGATTGTATTTTGAAAGATAACTGGGTATATTTGTTTCTGCATTAAAAGCTAAGAACGAGCAAACAAAACACAACCACATGTCTTTATACTGATAAGTTGAATTTTTCTCTAAGTTGGCTCCTGGATGCCAAAGTTTTTCTTTAGTAGTTTTGCAACAAAACCACGCACCTAGACGAAATGAAAAAAAAAATAAAATTTGAAATGCATGATGAAGGCGTAAGATTATCACTAGTCTCTGGTATGAACAACACACAACAAAAGAAACCTTTTGTTTTTTAATTTCTTTTTGTCTGTTTTCTGTTTCCTGTTCAGAAATTAAGAGAAGCTTTAGGATTTCAAAATCTAAAGAGGAGAAGGTTGAATAATACGATGCTGTGTTTAAGGGAGATTGAATATTTATTGTGGATATTTGAACAGTATTCAGTGATATTCAGGCATCATTTTATATTTGTGACTATCAAACACTTTTTTAGCGTTTTTGAAAGTTATTTTCAGTGTCTAAAATGTGTTTTCAATGCAGTACAGAAGCAAAATACAAAGAAATAAACAATGAAACAGATTTGAGTTGAACACCAAATTATCTTTCTTATGTTCTAAATTTTGTGGTACACTATTATGCAGTTTTAGAACACGACAAACACCCAGAAACAACTTTAACTTCACAAACTTTTATGCTACCTATACATGCTCATGTCTCTACTATAGAGAACGTGTTGGTGTGTCTGGCATATCCAAGTAATCAGAAACCTCCATAACCAATGGATAAACATCGGTTTTGGGGTTATACTGTTGCAACACTAAAACTGATGAAGAAGTGGAGAACTCAGAAGAAGCCAAATAGCTTCCAATGGGACCAAGTTCAGGACAATCACTTTTGTCTACCAAAGGTGCCACTTGCGGCATTCTACCTACCAAAACAAGATTGCTCTTGTTCTTCTCTCTCAATATTCTTATCACATCTTCTTTGCTTTCCACCATTCTTTCCTCGTACATTATTGAGTCTGTGTTCTTGCAACTCACACTCAGAAACTCAGACCAAAAATGTTCATCCTCTTGTTTATCTTCACCATAACTAGCTCCTTCAGCCACATTGATCACCTTCTTGTCCCTGTTGGCTGTTATACCAATCAATTTTGCACCAAAGGCGAATGTTTGCCCTGGTGCAACTACAAACTTCACAACAGTGAGTGAGATTCCAGGGTGTTCAGCCAGTCTCATCCCATATGCAAGTGCTTCACGATCATCTCGTCCTCCAAAGAACCCTACAACAACATTGTAGGACACATCACTGGCTTGGACTTGGCTTTTCCCTCCAAGGCCACGATCAACCAAAATTCCCACAGAGCAAGGAGCATGGCTGAGCACATGGCCATTCATCATGCGCAGTGAGTTTCCCAGTGACTCCATTGTCCCATCAAAGTGTTGGTGTTTGTGAAAAGGGAGGAGAATGATTGCTGCTCGTTTTTGGTGTGCACTAGTACAAATATCTTCATGCATGTTGCTGAAGGCAGATATGGCTGTCATGGGACGAACATCGACACTACTCAGATGGCCATAAGCCTGGAATGCAATGACCATTTGATCTCTATTGTCATGCTTTTTGTTCCAAAAGGGCAAGCCATTGTTGCGTGCCGTGTGAACCATTGTGATGGCTGAAGGTCGCTCCGAGAGTTCCATCAAGTGCATGGCATACACACACATCTTTCCCCGCTTTCTGGTTCCCCGAGATGACTCTATTAGATTGATTAACGTGGGAATGTTGCATGTACTGTGGAAGCATGCCAACACTCTTAGCTCTGTGTCTGGATCTTTGCGTTGAACTGTTTTATGCGTGTAAGGTGATCCTCTACGAGCTGGTCTATACACTGCCATCACTATTGGGGTGGTGATGAAAGTGGTAAACAGTGCCATTAAAACACAAATGGCAAATGTCTGGTCATTCAGCACCTGCACATTTTGCAACAAAAAAGATTGATTAGTTGCCACTATAAACTACACGAATTACGTGTTTCAATGAGCACCGAATCATTACGTGTTTTACAAGATATATACCTTGCGATCCTTGCCAATGTTGAGAACAATGAGCTCCACCAAGCCCTTGGTGTTCATGAGAAACCCGAGAGCTAAAGCTTCTCTGACAGGAACCTTACATAACAGTGACACAAGGAATGTGCCAACGATCTTTCCAAAGCAAGCAGTGAATATAACAAGCACCAGCATACACCAAGAAAGTGCTCCACTTATAGTTGTCACATCAGTCTTCAAACCACTGGACACAAAATAGAGTGGCAAGAAGAGACTCATGACAATATCCTCTACCTTCTCGATCAACACCCCAGCAAAAGGACCATCCTTTGGCATAACTATGCCAACCACAAAAGCCCCAAAGAGTGCGTGAATGCCAATAGTATCCGTGATGAAACTGCAAGTCAGGACTAGTGTCAATGTGATGCATATGTAAATCTCTTGCACCGGTTCACCCTCAGGGGAACGCTTGGCCATTATTGCAAGCAAGGGTCTTAATGCAAAGATTGCCAAGAGGACAAAAGCAGCAGCACAAAGTATGACCCACAAGGAAACAAGAGGGGATGTGTTAGAGCCAGAGAGAGCTATGGCAAGAGCAAGCAGTATCCATGCTGCAACATCATTCACAGCAGCTGCTGACATTGCTATGCGACCAGCATCAGTTGTGAGGAGTTTGAGCTCGGCTAGGATCCGAGCAAGGACGGGAAAAGCAGTGATGGAGAGGGCAACCCCCATGAAAATAAGGAAGGGGGTTGCATTAGCCTTTTTGGCTATGGTGGCTCGAAGAGCATAGGAGGTGCCAATGCCAAGTAAAAAGGGCAATGTGATGCCAGCAAGAGCAATGGCCATGGCCTTGTGACCAGTTTTGCGTATAGAACGCATGTCAAGCTCAAGCCCCACCAAAAACAAGAAGAAAAGAAGACCGAGATTGGCCACAGTTTCAAGCACAGTCAAGCTTCTGTGGGGGAAAATTGTGTTCAGGAATTTCTCATTCCGCCCTATTGCTGATGGTCCGAGTAATATTCCTCCCTGCATTCATTTTCCAATACAAGATGCATGTAACCCCACGTTAACTTTTTCATGCATTACAATAACAAGAATTTAAACGGCCTTGATCATAATTTGTTTGGAGGTTTTGAGAGGTAAAATCCCATAAGAAAACAAGTGATAACAATGCAAAAAGTTTTGTTCTTTTAACTAACCAAGCATTTTTTGACAGATTAAAGAACAGAAAAGAAAAGAGGGTGCAATGGAAAGAAAACTTACAATGACCTCAGCAATAACTCTGGGTTGTCTGAGAGGTCTGAGAAGGAATGCAAGAATTCTGGTGAAGACCACCACCAGACATATCTGAAGGATTAACAAGGGAAGCGCATAATCCAAAGGGTTTTCGTTTTGGAAGGCCCCGTTGGAGGTGGCCTTCATTGGTGAAGGACATGTTGGATTAGGAGTGGCCATTGATTCAGATTTCAAGAGTATGAAACGAAAAACACAACACTTGATCTGATTAAGAAGAGCTTCTCATGTTTGCATGTGCTGTGTGAGTGAAAAGAAAACTTGGGTTTGAAGAAATAAATATTGCATGGCTAATTATGGTACGTAGCTGAGGCAGATAAACGTGTGAGAGAATTGGTTGCAGATGATGAATTGTGAACACACACTAACGCAAATTCTGCTAGATGGTGATTGGAGAAGGAGATCAAGCTTCCACCACTTTACTCCTTCACCATTTTTAGTATCTTCTTTCTCCACTTTTATCATCCCAAGCCTATGTATTCTCTTCTAAAACTAAACCTTCCTTCTATCTATTTAATTTTCTTATATTTTCAAACCATTTTAGTTAGAATTAATTAACTTTTAAGTTTCTCTCAATTTAGCTACTTTCAATTGAGTAATGAATGTAAATATTTTTTATTAGTATTTGAAATTTTTACCTATTCTATTTGATTTTCTGTCATTTAATTTTTTTTTCTATAACTCACTCAATATAAATGTATTCCACGTTATAAAATGTAAAGATGAACAAAAGTAAATAAAAGATATAATAATGCAAAAATGAACAAAAATAAATACAAGATATGCAATGAAGATATTATCACTGTTCTTTTATTGAAAACTTATGATGGTAGAAACTATATTAAGTAAAAAAATCTTGAAAAAAAAAGAAATTATCTTTTTGTTTATCTTCCTTTAGATAAAAGGGAGTATACTAAATATTATCTTATACAAATTCTGATAAAAAATAATAAGTCGGATTTTTTAATAGAGATTAATCAACTAAAGTAAAACTAATAGATATTATATATCAATAACAAAATTGATATAATTATATAAAATTAACTGAATGCGTTAAATTGTTATGAAAAAAAATGGAGCTTCATTTTTTTCACAATTTCAAACTTGTATAATTTTCACTATAATGAAAGCTCAATCCAAACATGTAGATGCTTTTGCTAGAGAATAAGCTAACTCATATCCTTTTAAACTCAAGATTATAAATTGTATTTAAAGAAAATAATTTTCTACATTTATCAAGAACTATTTTAAATCCAAATCGTGTATGGAAAATTTCGTCTCATATAGATTCAAAGTGTACTTTTAAAATACATATACAAAAGTAGGTATAATAGTTATAAATATCACACATAATAGTATGTCTGTGTTTTAAGAACATGGTAAATTATAAGAAGATTTTCTTGAGCAAATATATATTCGATATGTAAAAGCATGTTAATCATATATATAAAAGAATGTTAGTTGCTTTTTTAATCTTTTTGCGCATTTCAAATTAAAAAAAAATTAATATAAATTACCATAACAATTATATAAAACTTACAAATAATAAAAATTATAATTTTTTAATTTAATATAGTAGTTTAATTAAGAAATAAAAAAAATTAAAGTTTGAAAATAAATAAAAATGTATTTTTATTAATTTATTTAAACAAAATAACTTGTTTAAATGAAATATATATATATATATATATATATATATATATATTAAAAATAAATAAAAATATTAAAAGTTTTAATAAAAAATTAATTGTTTGAAAAGAATCTGAAATCATAATTAAATAAGAATATATTTCTGTTTATGAATATAAATTTTATTTATATAATAAATAAATCTATTATAATTATATTTTTTATGTAATTTTATACATATATTAATTAAATCATTAAATATTTAAATAATCTAATAATTTAATTTATTAGCTCAATCTTATTAATTTCCCTAAGGTTAATTTGTAATAAAATAAAAATTTCTCAAAAAATTTAAAATTAGTTTAAATGAATCACTCGGACATGTTGAATATAGTTTTCTTTTCGGAAAGAAATATGATACGTTGATATCTGTTGAAGAAAACACAACCACACAATTTTATATATTAATATTTGAATCATATTGTTTTTATATTTTAATATAAAATTAATAATATATTTTGTCTTATATGTACTCAAAATATAATTTTTGTTTCGGAAAAGTGGTATATCGCTTTGGCCTGCAATCATTGCATAACCAGAAATAATATAGCGTTAAAATCAAATTATAGCATTGCTGTCATGGAAGAAAATGCCATCAAAGACCTAACATTATCTCAGATTCCAAGCCTGCACATTTTGTCTTCTTCACATACTCCACATATCCTTTAAAATTAGCTCAAAAAGGGAAAATGAAATCAAAAGGGTTTAATAAGAAAGTTGTAATCAGAAACATAGCATAAGATTGAAGATGCAGGGCCAACTTGAGCATGAACTGGAGCTGCATGTGCCAGCAAGTGAGGCATGGGATCTGTTTGGTACCCTTCGATTAGGGCAATTTGTTGTCCAAGAGATTCCACAACTGTTTCAAAATGTGGAGCTCATAGAAGGAGATGGAGGAGTTGGCACTGTCCTCAAATTAACTTTTGCTCCAGGTCCTTCATCTCTTTCTTTATTCTAACTATGATTGAGTTAAAACTTTTGAATTTATGCATATCTATGTTTTTAAGTATACTAATATGTATAAAAGACACACCCTGATTAGAAATGAGAAGGTTTAGTATGTTGTAGAAATGCTGATTAGAAAAGATAAAGTTGAGTAAGTTGTAAAAATGTTGATTAGAAATCAGAAAATTGAGTAAGTTGCAGAAATGAAAAAGTTGTAACTTACAAAAGGAAAAATAATTCACAAATTCAATGACTTTAACTTTCAGTATAAACGAGAAAGTTAACTAATATATAAGTAACATGACTCATAAATTCAATATTTTAAGATTGAGTTAGAAATGAAGTCGATTCTTCACATGATCTGACTGGTGTCTCACTATTTCAGATCTCTCATGTGTTTTCTTTCAATGATTCTTCTAGATTTTCTGAGGATATGTATCATTTGGAAATACATGAACATGTATATCTAAGTGTTAATGAAGGTTTAATGTGGTGTGACACTGATTTGTTGTAGGTTTGGGTGGGCCAGCGGGGTACAAGGAGAAGTTCACTAAGATTGATAATGAGAATCGCATAAAGGAAACAGAGGTGGTTGAAGGAGGGTACTTGGAGTTTGGATTCACTCTATTTAGGGTTCGTTTAGCAGTGGTAGAGAAAGGTGAAGAGTCAAGCATAATCAAATCTACCATTGAGTATGAAGTGAAGGAAGAGAATGCTTCCAATGCCTCACTTGTCTCTATCCAGACACTGGCAACTATGGCTGAAATTGCCAAGAATTACCTCAAAAAGAACAAGGCTTCAAAAGAAGCAAGTTAGTGATTGTTTGCTCCCAAACAATAATGATAGTAATCACTGAATAAAGGAAGAACATTGACTGAGTCTTGTGACTTTGCTTGGTTCATGAATAAAAATACCAACTTGCATGTGTTGCTTTGTTTTATATATTCATATCATAATGTGTTTTCTTTAGAAGACAAAGCTGTGTTCTATGAAATCAGAAGTGGGTTATGTTTATGAATTTAATTATCAGAACCTACATTCATATCAGTAATATAGTTTGTTGGACTATGTTGGGTGAATTATGATTTCTGTTGCACCACATAAGTTTAGCACTTTGAGCTTCAAACTAGGCATTGATAGGTTTTTGGTTTTCGGTTTTATTTTGCTTATTTGGAAGTTCTCTGGCCCTCTTTTTCCCCTGCTTTTCTGCTACCCCTTTGTTTCTTCACCTTTTTTCTGATGTATTTTTTCCATTGTTAATGATCTACGTAAACTAATTTAGAGCTCCAATGTGCAATACTTTTGACAAACACCTTTTCATTTGCAATTGGTGATATGTTTAAGCATACATTCATATTGAAATATAGTTATGAAATTGCAAAATAATCAATTATGTGATCGATTTACACTGAGATTTATGACCAAACCATTTCAAACACCCTTCCTTGCATTGGTTTGCACATGAGAAAATTCGCAAGAGCTAGTATCATTTTCTCCTTCTTTAAGCTAATTTCTTCTCATATATTAAAAGGTGAACTTAGTTATAGGATTCACACAACATTTTCATACAAATTAACACAATCTGGTTAAAATTTGTCTCCTTCCTTTCAACTTGTGTAACACACACAAGCAAAGAAAGACAGAGTTCGAAAGATGTTGATAACAATGTTTATCAGTAAACATTGTGTGAATCAATCTGGTGTATAAACTAATGCATACTTAACTAAAAACAATTATAAGGTATTAAGAGATTTATATTAAGTTTTGAAATAGAATAATATTTTGAACTTAATTTTCTTTATGATTAAAATCCTAATTCCACATTAATGTTTTGTCAAAAGTCAAGTTAGTTTTTATACACGAAAGATTAGGACTAAAGTGAAAGTGAAAAAGAAAAAAACTGTGAATGTTACCCAACAATCATTCAACCTACCTCAAACTTTCCTTAAATTCCAAACCCTTTTCTTGTCCTTTTCTTTTTCATGCTTAGGAAAGTGAGGTGACAGAAAATGAGAGAGGTGAGAATAAGCAAGAATCACTTCATCCTTCTCACAAGTTTAAAGAAAAATAAATTCAAGATCAGTAATGAACACAATAAGTGTTTTTCATGATCTTGAAATAAATGTTTAGAAATTAACCTAATAAAACCTTCAACTTCATAAATCAATCTAGCCATTTACTCTAGGTAAATCTTTTTCTTTGACAAAATGTTCCTTTTACCTACCAACTCTTTCCACAATCAAGGTTATGACGGGTCCAAGATTTTGTTGGGCTAATAAGTTAAACAACTAAACCAAAACCAATCTCTTCTACTAATCCTTAATAAATTAAAGCACTTACTTTCCCTAACCAAAAAATATATATATAACGTATTTTAAATTAAACGAAATTAGAGTATATAAGTAGCAGACATAGCAGACACGAGTTCGTGAAGTGTGAAGGAAATCAAATTGAACAAGTAACATACATATGTTGTTAATGTTGTTGTGGAGTTTTCATTTAGAAAAAGGGTTTGACATTGGATAATTAGTTACTTGAATGAGATAAAATATTATTGAAGATGGAGAACAAAAACTAGGTGGCTTGAAACGATGGATAAATGAGGTAATGTTGCAGAAAATCTCCGGCAAGGTTCACCATCCTTTTAACCCCCCAATTGACTATTCTAGCTATGATGTCATTTCTCTACTACTCAGATATCACGAACCACTGTATATTGTCTCTAGAACAAAAACAAATACAGGCACATGCTATGATTCAATTGTTTTATATCCACTTGTTTGAATATTTTCTAAAATTAATTTTTAATTCTTAGATATATGTTTAAACTAATTGCGATTTCAATTACATATTTTTATATTAAAATGTGTTATTATTAAAATATAATTAAATTAAAATATATTTAAATTAATTTGAGAGAAATGAAACTTTGACGATTCTATCAACTATGTAAAAACTCACTTTTAAAAGTAATATAATTATTGTAAAAATAAACTTTTGTATTTGTAAAGAAAAAAAAAGAAAATGTTTTGATAAAATAGATGTTGTTAGATTGAGTATAAAAATTTAATGGTTGTCAAAATATTGTAATCCTTAATTTTATATTATTTGAATGTTATTTACTATACGTAAGAATACAAAATGTTCTATATCTTATTGTTTTTAGTAATTAATCACAATTTTGAATTATATATGAATGTTGAATCTTTCACTAATAATAATAAGACTAAAAAAATATATTTAAAATATTTTCACAATTGTTTAATAATTCTATCCATTGATATTTGTATTTATTCTCCTTTTATGATTCTATATTTATACTATTTTTTTAAATATCTAATATTATATTTTTTTCCTCCAAGTCCATCTCATAAAATTTTTATGTATTTTTAACTTTGAATTTTATCATTAATTTTTCGTTTTTCTTTCAATATGCTAGTTTTTCATTTCTTAAAATATTCATTGAATATTTGAAATGGTCAAACAAGTCAGAGGTTTTGATCGGCCTTGAAAACGATTAGAGGCGTTCAATTTTCTTTGACAATTATTATTTATATCCTTAAATTACTTAAAATTATAATATTAAAACAAGTGCCAATAAAAGAAATTACAAAGTACATAAATTTTATATTAGAAAACAGATTTTTTTTTTTTTTTAGTAAATACTTACTGTCTACATTCCTTGCTTTTTGCAACTTTTTTCCGTCAAAATTAAGCTCTTAAAGATTAGAATTACTTGAAGTCTTATTTGAAATCAATTGTAAGATAAATTGATGAACTAATCTTATTATCTACATTAAGATCATTCATTTTTTGTGTGGTCATTACAGAGGTTTTTAATTCAGCACTATTTTACATGCATAACCTAGAATGTTTCTAGGAATGTTTTCAATTAGAATTTGAAAAATATTTTCCTTAATTCCAACTCAGTTCTTCACTCTTTTGTAAATGATGTACTTCACGAATTCTGCTTCATTTTTTATCAGCACTTCCTTATCATATCAACTCAATCTTAAATATCATGTGCATATTGATTAGTTAATTCCTCTAATTATTTATCATTAATTGTTTCCCATAAGGGAGTAAGGTTCAATGCTCAAAAACCAGATTCAATTATAAAAAACCATTGTCTTGTTTGGTCAAAGGAAGATGAACTGTTGCAATATGGTGCCAAAATTTCTGTTGCATATAGAACTTTAGTTTCAATATAAAATAAAAGCATAAACCAACTAAGCAAATAAATATACAATGGTGCCAAAACTTGTGTTGAATAAGGATTGTGATTATTCATATTGATAAAAATTTTGGTAATACAGCTGAAAAGACGAGGACTTTGACTTTATTGAGCGATAACATTAGATTAAGCATGAAAATGGATTTGTAGTCAATGTTATAGTTCTAACTTCAAGAATTTTTGTTAATGTATATAAGGAGTTGCAATTGAGGACGCCACATTAAGGCATTCTTAAGTAATTGTTATTCTCACACTCACCTAATTAATCTTAATTAAAAAGATTTCAATTAGTTTAATTAAAACTAAAATATGTTGAACAAAAAGAAAATAGCATTTTACTATGTGGTTTATACCATATAATGTTTACCTTAATTTTTCTAATTAAGAGTTGAATGCGCAGTGGTGATAATGATTATTGCTATGAAAATGGGGTTGAAATGAACATTCGCACGCAATCTTCACTGTTCTCACTTACCTAATAACATTGAATAATTAGCAGTCGCCTCTATCATTTGCTTTTCTTTAGATCAATCTCATCTTACTTTTCATTTTTCATTCCTGTTCACAACAATTTTATAAACAACACAATTTCCTTTTAAGTAATTCATATAAAAATTATGACTGCTGATTAAAAAAACATAAAAATTTTGAATTGTTTTACAGTCATGTGTATATAAATGGTGAAGCTTTATAATAAATTATTACTACTAAAAGTTAACTAGTTACATCATTATTCGAAAAAAAATCTGTGTATTTTTCATTTAATCTTGATAATTCAATTATAAAGTAATATTCTGATTTATAATTCTTATTTCTTACTATAATACATGTCCTAGATGGCTTCATATTCAATATATGAACTGAAGGTAAGAGTTTTCTTTAACAAATATTTATGTATTTATACTTTCAAGCATATTTTATATAGGTATGCCCATCTTAAAATCTAATATATTACAATCACATTATATTGTTAGTACAAAACATTAGGGTTTCATGTATTATTAGTGTAAAATTTTGATATTGTTAACCACTTTTTTCATGACTTTAAGTTAATTATTATAAACATAAAGTAACTCAATACAGAATTTATGATTTAATGGTGATATAAAAAAATATTTACATATATTATTTCTTCATAAAATTATGTTAAAACCTTCTCATATACTTGTATTAAAACTTATTTCCTCTACCAATCCATTAGAAGAACTAACAATTGGAATATGACTTTACTGTACATCTGTAAATGTCTCCTAATGGTTAGGCATTAGGTAAGTTTGATTTCTTAGACACAAAGGAAATCACATCTTTAATATAAATATTGATTATGGCTATGTATTAATACTATATAATGCATTAAAATAACTAATTTATAAAAAAAACTATTTAGACACCAATTTTGATTACCAAAATAAAATAATCATCAAATTATATTTTAGTTGTTAAATAACTACAAAATAAAAGTAATAATTAAATTTAGTGATTAATTTAGTCAATATAATTGGTGTTTAATATTAATTACTAAGATTTTAGCTATTTATATCATTAAATTTTAAATTAGTCTCTAATTAAACTAGTGATTAATTTTATCATTTTAGAAATCAGTAAATTAATTTCTAAAATCAATTTTTCTTGTACTTATATATATATATATATATATATATATATATATAATATTATAAAGATTATAAAGGTAGATTCCCTTTATCATTAATTTTTTCTCTAAGTTAAACAAAGATTTTATTAAAAGTCAAACAACTAATAGTTTGATTTTTTTCTTAAATAAAAAATTTAACAATCCTAACGATTTTCAATATGTTTTTCCTTTTTTATAGATATTATTCTTGTTTTGCAGTGATACGAAATTGTGGATTCGTTAGGGCTGTGTTGGGGTCCCAGGGAAGAACAGCATAGCGTACAAGATGAAACGAAGAAAGTAACTTAGAATGTTTTGTTATGGTACACATAGATGGTCGATATTTTCAGAGCGAGGTTTCTTTTCAATATGGGACATGAAAAGTGAGGTTGAAAGTTACTGAGATGCTGCCACGTGGTTACCTACTCTCGTTGGTAGTTTAAGTTTGTTGCTTCCCATTTTGGTGCAAAGGATATGGAGAAGGTAGCCATTGTTATACGTATGTGCCAGATTGTGCCTTGTTCTTGTTGGACAAGCCAAGCTCACGTTGAAAATCTGCATGTCTCACAATTTTATCCCTTTTCCTTCAATTTCTTGCTTTATTTTCGTGTATTTTCTGCTTACATGAACAATATACCATGGAGTCAAAGTTCACAGTTGACTCATGCATGCTCCTCGATGTAATTAAGGTAAAGACAAACTAAAAAGGAACCAAGATAAAGCAAAGAAGAATATAATGTTTTCTTCCATTTTTGAAAAGTTAATGATAATTAATATGGTTATGAAACTTTCCTTTTCAGTTAGATTGCTGATGCTAATTATCAGTTTCTGATATTGATGAAGAAACCAAACATGGGTTGTCAAAGGAAAAGCACTTCCATAAACTGTTTGATTAAAAAATGAAAAATTAAGACTGTGGCTAATCATGTTTACGTCTACCCTTTGAAATTAAACATTAAGCTTCAGGGTGGTTATGTTTATTTATGTACAACACGGGACAAACTTGTAATTTTCTATCATAGCATAGTAAACAAGTTTTGAAAGCATTTGTGTTCTATATATGTAACAATAATCTCTCTGGTGAATAGCCAACTTCCAAGAGTACCTTGTAAGTGTATACACTTTCATTACTCTGATCCAAGGTTTGGATTCTCTTGCTCTGATTTTGTTTTCAAGGACACTAACACAGAAGGGAATGAATGAATTCTTATACTGTTTTATCTCAACATTTTTATGCAGTGTGAGTAGGTGATAATGGGGAGAGCACCATCCAGTGATGAAAGTGGTTTGAAGAAGGGACCTTGGACCCCAGAAGAGGATAATATATTGGTGGAATACATTCAGAAACATGGGCATGGGAGTTGGAGAGCCCTTCCAAAACTTGCAGGGTTGAACAGGTGTGGCAAAAGTTGTAGGCTAAGGTGGACAAACTACTTGAGGCCTGATATCAAAAGAGGAAAGTTCTCTGAGGAAGAAGAGCAACTCATCATCAATTTGCATGCAGTTCTTGGGAATAAGTAACTCACTATTCATTTAATCTCATTCATTACCAAATGGCATGCATAACTAGAATGAAACATGCTTGGTCTATGTAACCATGCTATGTTTATTTCTTCATAATACTACATAGATAAATTGCTATTATTTTAACATGTTTATGTGCATTATTTCCATGATTAGGTGGTCAGCTATAGCAGGTCATCTGCCAGGTAGGACTGATAATGAAATCAAGAATTTCTGGAACACTCATTTGAAGAAAAAGCTTCTGCAAATGGGGTTAGATCCAGTGACTCATCGTCCAAGATCAGATCATCTCAACCTTCTATCAAGTCTTCAACAGTTGCTGGCTGCTACAAACATTTTCAGTAATTTCACAAACACTTGGGACATCAATGCAAGGCTTCAATCAGATGCCACACAACTAGCCAAACTCCAATTGCTGCACAACATGCTTCAAGCCCTTGTGGCCACTCCAGCCTCAAACTTGGACCTGCTCAATCCTTTTGCACCATCTGATGGTTTCCTAAATGAAGTTTTGGGATTGGATCATTCCAAGCTCCAAACCCTTTACAATAGTTCAACTGGTTTTGTTTCTCAGAATCAGCCAAACTTCCAAAGCTTTGAAGCCCCTCCTCAGCAGCAAACTCTAGCCACTCACATGAATGGAGGAAGCAACATGAAATCTGAAAAGGTTGATGAACAACTTGGTGCCCCTTATTCTTTTTCAACACCATTAGATTCTCTTCCAAATCTTGTTTCAGCCTCACCAGAATGTTCTACTGGGAAGCAGATGGAAAACAAGGTAAACCCAAATGAGTTTTCCGACCCTTCTTCCACTTCAACGACCTTTGAAATGTGGGGAGATTTCATGTATGAAGAAGCAAGCGATGCTTATTGGAAAGATCTCATAGAGTAAGTAACTTTTATGTCATGGTTATATTATTGCACTATTTTTTAGCTCCACTTGTGCTTATTTTATTATACTGATTTTTCCATACCTATTTGCAGCCAAGAGTGTAACCAGTAGTAGCCAACTGCTATGATAGGAATTATCATTGATCTCTGTGATCAAAACATGGTTCATTTAGAAATAGTTGGTTGGTTCCTATGAACTTGAAGATGGATTCATGTTTATACAAGGTTCATTGTATCGTATATAGGCTCATGCAGCATGGAGATTGTAATTTATTTTGTAGAATAATAATATATTGTTTCGTAGGCATCAACTTTTTCTTAAAAGTCTTGTCTATTTCTACAATTATATTAGATCATGCACTATATTGTTTTATGAGTTATATCTGCTGTGTTTTTACAATACTATCAAAGAACTATATATGCTTTACACAAAAATTAATATTCAATTTTTAAAATAAGTATTTAACTTGATTTTGTAAGTCTCTCAACTACATATATTAATATTTGAAAAAAAATTATTACATTAATTTTTCTCGTCCAAAATATTTTAAAGAACCGCGTGTATATAAACAATGACACATACGTTATTTGATTTAAATTGTGAACTTTGTTAGACACTGTTTTCACTTAATTTGAAGTCAGATTTATAAGTAATTGGATTAGAAAATCATTGTTGATTTTTCTTTTTCACTACGTTTTTCTCATCAATTTCCAAAGGTTTTTCACCAATTAAAATATTTCAATATTAATAAATTGACGTGTTCAAATAGTAATGATCATAGTCAGAACGAGAGAGAGAGAGAGAGAAATGTTATGCACGGGTAATATAGAATAATTTCATCCAAATAAAATAGTTTTAAACTGTTTTTTAACAAAATATTTATGTAAGTTTTTCTTCTTGTGATAATGTATGCTAAATATGTTTACTTAACAATAAATATCTCATGTCAAAAGATATTATTCTTTTAAAATTCATACCCACAATTATTCATAATTGAATGATATTCAAATTAACATTAAACTCTAATAATAATATCACAATATTTAGTAAAACCGTCTATTGGATAAATGTTTAATCAATTTGGAAAACAGAACGAAATTCAACTTTGGACACGTAAACTTATATCATCTTTTCATTTTTACTGAGACTGATTTGTCTTATTTTTCCACTTGAAATTGATATGACACTATAAAATTCATGAAAATTAAATTAAAATCTTATAAAAATAATGTTTACAATAAAGATGCACTTAGTGTTCAAGCATAAAAAAAATTTAAACATAAAAAAGAGATAAATTAAAGTCAAATTTCTGAAAACCTTAACAAAACGTGTTGTTCAAACGCCGATTTACTAAGACCTAAAAGGCACCACGAAAATCTTCCTTATTATCTACCATTTGCCTAAAAGATGAGCTTTCTTATCCGTTAGGTGACACTACTTTTACTGGTTTTTATCTAAAGCAAAGAGAAACAACTCATAAATAAACGTATCAACATCAATTATAAATCATTTATTAAATTATTCCATATCATCATTGTAATACAATTCAAGTACAAATATCAACTTTTATTATCTTAATTTTGTATATTATACTTTTAAGTAGGGCAATATGTCTAATATATCCCGTCCAAAAAAAATGTAAAATATAAAATATTTAAATAATATATACCAAATTCAGAATATTAACATGTAATTAATTTGTTATTAGTTTTTATAAATTTTCACTATTTCCTTATATATACACACACAACACTTATGTCTGAGATATTAATTGTAGGTAACGCCTAATGTTGTCTAATTTTTGAGTTGGATTGGAGAATTGGATGTAGTTACAAATTGATTGGTTATACAAAAGAAACAATTGAAAGCTTGTGAATCCATGTCTGTTATTAAGAAGGAAGGACCTAGCCAAAAATATTCATATTTATAAACTAAACTACATGTATAAAACTGTTTTGATACACTATTATATTTATAAAGAAAAATAAATGCAAAACTGCTTTAATACACTACACCAATAATCGCAATAAATTAAATGTTATAGTTTTTATTTAGCTTCGTTAAAATTATTTAATTGGATTTAGAAAAATAAAGTAAAAGTGTTATATAAAAAATATAATTTTTTTATAAAAATAAAATAAAGTTAAGCACATAAAGAAAAGAAAAAATTAAGATGAATTGGATTTTTTTTCTTTTCAAATATTTAATCCTAATGAACGTAGGTTAATTATTATTTTTTATTTTACCCATTTTATATTTGAGATAAACTTTAGAAGAGATGACTAATGACACATATTTTATAAACAGTTATAGTTTTGTGATACATTAAAAATAACAATAAATTAAGTTTAATGTATATATTTACTTAAACTTTGTATTATTCAGTCATCTTATCCTTGTTTAGGCCATACTTTTTTTTTTATATTAGATTCTTCGTATGTGTATTACATGAGTGTGAATTTGTCCATAAAAATGAAAAGACAAACTAGAGAGTGGAAGGCGAGTCAGTGTTTGGATTGATGTTTCTAAATAAATTTTATGCACCATTTTGATTCTACCAATTGAGATTTGTTATAACTGCACCTATTAAAATCAAAACCCTTTATCTATTTTTATCTTTTATTTCAAAGAGTTTTTTTTTTTTTTTTTTAGAAAAAAAAAATTTGTTTTTTTTTATTTTTTTTAAAAAAATTTTTTTTTTTTTTTTTAATTTTTTTTTTTTTTTTTTATTTATGAATTTATTTTTTTAAAAATTAACTCTTTAATTTGTTTTATTTTTT
>Ga0099824_1000056_pt1 | contig 74449 bp, 38 predicted proteins | sample SiratrowhiteBW_FD_76837 | JGI IMG/M metagenome (GOLD analysis project Ga0099824, IMG submission 76837) | Root nodule microbial communities of legume samples collected from California, USA - Siratro white BW | ecosystem: Host-associated > Plants > Roots > Nodule | place: USA: California... | reverse complement strand
TTTTATTTTGGGTTTTTTTTAAATTTTGAAGTGTGTGAAGTTTTATTGTATATTTGTATGTGGAAATTACAAATTTTTTTTTTTTTTTTTTTTTTTTTTTTCCATTTTGAATATTCTCCTGATCTTTGAATAGCGTGATGTGATATGGATATTAAAGAAAGAAAGACATAATTTTTAATATACATGGATAAAAGAGATTGATTATTAGTTTCACTATTTATATTAATTTTTGTGTGTGTTTCTTTCTACCAAATTTGTAAAATTCAAACACTGGGGATTGACCTAGTAAGTTCTTATCTGCTATCAAGTTATTTGTAACTTAAATGGGTTGGAAATTTGTAGTTAAATTTTTGGCTAGTATGCATTTGTGTAGTTGGGTGTCACGATAGATGATTTCATTGGTATCTACATGCCAATTTCATTGTTATCTACATGCCGGGCTTTTACTTTGCTTGGCCAAAACGAAAAGTTTAATGCTGATCACTAGGTGCTGAGTTTTGATGTTAAATGTTAATACACCTGTATGGTTGAGTTATGCTATATGGTTGAGTCAGTGCATATAAGAGTAAGCAGCTAGTGTAACATGTTACTCGTATCTGTTTAGTGATTGTTAACTGGATTGAACTATATCTATATACAGCCAACTATAGTACTGTTGTGTGTATGCTTCATGATCATATATGAAGATTGTAATAGTGAATACATGTACATGCCTACGTTTATGTTCCTGATGTCTAGCATTCTGTACAAAACAGTGGTTGGAAAATTCTTCTTAGGACTGAAGGTAACTTCTTCAGAACAAAACTTATTATATGGCTAGATGCTATGCTGTTTTGAGATTTTTTTTCTAATGCATTTGCATCTACGCACCCCAGAATAAATCATGCAATATATGCATTCTGACTCGGATATAAGTTCCTCTGGTTCCTTGTTTGTTAATTATGTAGGGTTGGAGGGAGTGGCATATAGCCATTTTTTTATCAAACACTGAAAGGCTTGATTTTGATTCTGGTGGAATTTTTAGCCACGTTGCTGTTAGTTTCAAATATGTAGGTCATATTGGTTGATTGCCCCTGGGATAAGCTATGCTTCAAATATGTCTAGCTTTACTTCAAATGAATTTAACTACTGTCTATACAAAGTTTGTGTTGTTGAGTCAAAATATTATTATGACAAACTTTTTGGTTTATTCTTGTTACTCATCTGAGTTTGTCCTGCTGGCATGTTTCAGATTTATGTTTTTGAGTCAGTCATTAATGATAAATTGACATCTGGATGACACTTCCTGATTGGTTATTTACATATTGTAATTCAGAATGTGGAGCTTTGCATCAAATTGCATTGCTGGAACTGTGGGAGTGAAAAATGATTCTTCAAAGGCTACTCATTCTACTTCAGAATGTTCCGACGACGAGACTTCTATCATAGGCAGAGAGGAAGGACTGGAATGTCCAATATGCTGGGAATCTTTCAATATTGTTGAAAACGTACCCTATGTTTTATGGTGTGGCCATACTCTTTGTAAAAATTGCATCCTTGGATTGCAATGGGCTGTTGTGAAATTTCCAACGCTGCCTGTTCAACTTCCCCTTTTTATCTCCTGTCCATGGTGCAACCTTCTATCTTTTCGTTTAGTTTACCGTGGAAATCTCAAATTTCCTCGCAAAAACTACTTTCTTCTCTGGATGGTTGAGAGCATGAATGGTGATAGACTGAAATCACATTCACCTTTCTGTGGTGATAACCAACAACACTCAATTAAAGACAATTTAACCATGGGAAGCCAGGTAAGCCATGGAAACCATAGGAGAGGTCAAGTTCACCATCCAGAAATATCAAATTATAATCAATATCATGGCAATACTGGTAATCTCCTCAATATGGAAAGACTCTATCTCTATATTCGAAAGTCACTGTTATTCTTTGTCCAGGTGACGGCAAAGTTCCCATTGGTCATTATATTTCTTTTAATTGTCTTATATGCAATACCGGCCAGTGCAGTCATTTTGGCTCTGTATGTACTTGTTACAATTCTCTTTGCCCTCCCATCATTTCTCATTTTGTACTTCTCATATCCTAGTTTGGATTGGCTTGTCAGGGAAATTATCGCTTAAGATTGCGAACTAGTACAGTACAAGCTCCAACTTTGCAAGCATTAAGTCAACAACACATATCTTCTACTTTGTAATTAGCCGACATCCCTTTTGCAAGCTGCAATTTATCTTCCCATTCGGGGTCACTCTCAATCTCTGTATACTTGAATCTTGATTTTAGCTCTAGTTGAAGTTGGCTAGTTGGTGGGTGTAATGTCAGGTTCCGGCGTTCGTTGTCAACCAGGGCTGTGTGATTGGGTAATGATAAATGCTTGTGCCTTTTCCTGGTGGCAAGTATTTGTCTGATTATGTCAAGTTTTGTTTTGTATGGATGGACACATGGATGCTACTTCCAATACAGCTTATGCTATTATGTTTGTTAAGTTGTATATAGTAATCATGTTATTTGTACGCCTATGTATGGAAATGCAATCTGCACAATTTGAAATTACTGATATTCCTGTCTGTGCTTGGCTGCTACAACTTCTGCTACTCTATTTCAGAAGGGTATATTTAGGAAATGCATGTCTCACATTTTATGCAGACATAACGGAGTTTGGCAAAGGTTTTAGTATGCTTGAAACAGTTTATTCCATTTGTGTGTGTTCTGCAGCAGTCTGAAATGAACTGCTCATGCAACATTTAGTTTTAGGTATAGTTGCATTAGTATGGATGACAGTGACTTAACCAGAACATGAGCACTTCTCCAATGTTTTCTTTGATCGGCAGAGAACTTTGATGCAACAAGAGATTTATTTATGGTTCATAATACTTTCAAATTGTCATATCTGCATCATAATATAGCATTATTAGGAAGGTGTCGGCACCAATGAAAAAGCATGGATGGCGTAGTAACTACCTACATATCCAATATAAGGATTAAAGAGTGGTTCCAAGATACCATTGATCCTTGTTGATGCCACTTCTTGGTTTAGTTAAAAAAATAAGTAAACATAAGTTAAAACATAATTAATGAGTGGTTAATGAAGTGTAAAGGACTAGTTTGATTAAACTTACAGTAAGTGTTTATGAAATGATCAATTTAAAAAAGAAGCACTTATTTCATTAAGCAAATGGGATTTGTTTATTAAAATATAGAATACTGCTTATTTTTAAAACAAACATGTTAGACAAACACAAAAATCTAAATGTCATCGATCTTTGGATGTTGGCAATATATGAAAGGATCTTAGCTTGAAAAATATACTTTTAATGAAAATTTGGCGATTAAAGAGATTTTGTTATATATGTTTTAATATTCATATTTTTCAACTTTTTTAGTATTTATAAACAAATTAGGTTATAGATTTTTAAGGAAATTATAAATTTATTGTGATGGTTTAACAAATATAATTTTTATGTAGATATTCTATAATCAAATTGTAAAATAGTTTATCCATATTCTAGCGGTTAATTAACTCGAAACACATAATATTATGTATTAATAAAATTATTGGTTTGGTTTGAGTCTTGAAGCTAAAAAGCTAAAAAGCTAAAATGAATTTACTAATTAAGAAAAAAATCAGTTTAATTGAAGTTTTAAATATTTTAAATTCAATCTAAAACATCTATAATTATACTATTTATGTAGTTGTGGGATTCTGTGCTGTTTTTTTTAACTGGCTGTAATGAAATTCTTTTACAACACTTCTGAGTCAATGAAATTATGCAAATTAATTCTGGAAATATTTGTTATTAAGAATAGAACTGGGCCTAGAGTAAACATTTTCTTCACTTAATTTTTTGTTAAAAAAAATAAATAATATTAGCCCAATATTTACAGAGTTTTCATTTGCTGAAAAGCAATTATTCAATGCATTTGGGCAAGTTTGTATTCATTTCAAACTTTTAAAATATGATTATTTAAGCATAAAATGAAACTGAAAACAAAGTAATATGAATTGCTTATATAGTATTTGGCTGTTCTTCCACAAAACTTGTTTTACAAACTAATATAACCTAATTTGGTAGTAATTTTTTTATAAAATTTATTTATACGCTTTGAATATCTAAGATTATTATTATTGTTTTAAAAATTTAATTAGGTGTTTAGTCTATAAAATTAAGAGTAAATGCAATTTTGATCTTCAAATTTTTAAAAAATTCTCTCTCAAATTTCAGTAGTGTAATCTAATTATATTATAAGTTTTCAATTAGTTGTTAAGGTAATTTTGTCTTTATCGAAAGGTAGTTGTTTTTTCTTGTACACTTCAAACATTAACGTTACTTCACTGCTTCCACAATTAATCTGAGGTTCATAAGGACAATCCACCACCAAAGTCCACGTGTCCAAAGCATATCCAACAATGCTTCCCACTGCACTTCTTTTTAGTTACAGTTTCAAAACCATTGCTTTATGGTGACAAAGTGAGGTCTCATCAAAAAATGGTGGCACCCATTGCTGTTTCTTCTCCAAAGTCCACACTTTTGCAGAACCCCATCTACTTGGGTGACTCAAGTTCAAGTTTTGTTGGGGGATCTTTGAAGGGTCTTTGCTTGCATCTGAAACCAAGGCCACAAAGAAGAGACTTGGCCAATTTGGTTGTGGCTTCAGCCACCCCAAGTGTCACAAAGAGCAATTCTGGTGGCAGGTTTTACTTCAACATCACTGGATTCCCTTTCCCACTTGGTCCTTTTCTCAACAGGCGCACTATTAGGACTGAGGTTTGGATGACTATTTTGATCATCAATTGATTTGGTTTGAGGTTTTTGTTCCTTGAGTTGCATATCTATGACTTGATGTTGATAGTGATGTAGTCATGCATGCAAAAGTTTTTGCTCTCTGAATCAATCAGAAATCATTCTAATGACTTACAAGAAAGTTGTTATAAAGGTTAATAAGTTTGATCATTTCTTTTTGGATGATGGTGTAAAAATCCTTTACAATGTCAACATGTGTGTGTGTGTATTTTTCCTGATTTCTCTGGGAAAGTAATTTCATGCTATATAAGATGGATTATTGATTGAATGAACAATGAAGAAATTCCTGAGACTAGATGTGCAAATCACTGTAACCTCTACCTCTATTGGATTAAAATCAAATGCTTTTAACTACTTGGTGAAATAAGTTCTGTTTTGGCTTTGCATACAAAGCTTAGTGCCATGTTGTTGGTAGTTCCTTGTACATAGAAGTCCTGTTATTTCTTGGGAACATTTTGCTACAACTTTTGGCTGGAAATTCTGTTCTTGAGATACTAACAGCTACTGTTCTCTTAATCATGTTGTAGGCTGTGAAGGGTTGTATATGGCTATTCGAACAAGAGCAGGCATTAGGCTTCAGCAGTGTTTCCACAAACATAAGAATGACTGTTATCAAACTCAAATCTGGGGGCTTATGGGTTCATGCACCCATAGCACCTACTGATGAGTGTATTCAGGTTCCACTCTGACAGCCTATTCTCTTACTTTGAGCTTGCAAACTTGTAAAAATTGTAGTAAACCTCAATGAAAGTAAAGCAATGTTAGTGTTTTGAAATGTGCAAACTTTATGAGACTAATGCAAACTTTGATTCCTTATCAATGCTGCTTGGAAATTTCTATGACTTGATCAAGGTTACTTTTAGGAGAACATGAATATAGTAAAAAACCATATCAAGAGGGTGATTTTCTTATGCCTTCTTAACATGCCATTTTTTTTGTTCCGTGCAGCTTATTAAGGAATTGGGTGCTCCTGTTGAATACATTGTTCTCCCCACTTTTGCTTATGAGCACAAAGTATTTGTTGGTCCATTTTCTAGAAAATTTCCCCTTGCTCAAGTATGGGTGGCACCAAGGCAATGGAGCTGGCCATTGAACCTACCATTGGAATTCTTCGGTATTTTTCGTGCTAAAACCTTGAAAGACGAAGATTTATCCACTCCTTGGGCTGGAGAAATAGAGCAAAAGATTCTAAGCTCACCAGAAGTTGGTAATTACCATTTCTTCATACATAATTTTAGACTTGGGATGTGTTTGGATAAAGAGCTAAATTAAAACACTTATTTAATCAGGGCTTATTAAATTAGCTTTCTTCCATAAATTTTACAATGAAGTTTATTGACTACAAAAAAAAAAAAGAAGAAAGAAACTTTATCCCACTAGGTACAGTCAGTTACATGGATCACATGTTGTCATTTGGCATGGTTAAGTACCAACATTTTGAAGATATTATTTACCTTGAAATGCTTTGTAACAACTTCCAATGTCCTTTTTGGTCTCTCTCTCTCTCCCTTTTCACTCTACTAAAGAACATGCAATCTACTCTCGTAACTTGTACTTCCAGTGATCCCTTATTTGCATGTTCTTGAACCACATTGATCAAATGAAAGGGGAGAGAGATTATAACACATAAGTCACTTTCATAAGCTTAACCAAATGTTTGCTAAGTACTTGTATAGTAAGGTTTGTAGAATCTCTTATAAATGCCTTTCGATCCTTGTAAATCCATGATGAAAATTCTTACTGTGGTTGTTTCAGGAATTGGGCCTTATGTGGAGGTAGCTTTCTACCACAAACCTTCAAAAACACTATTGGTGACAGATGCTGTTATTTTTGTCCCAAGACAACCACCTGAGTGTATAAGCAAAGAATCCTTGTTAGCGTCTGCAAAAAATGGTTTGGCTGTGAAACTTCTCAGTAAAGGAAAGGAGGTACCTGATGAACCTGTGGTTGACAACAGAAGGAACCGGCAAAAAGGTTACTCTATTGTGATTATTATTATTTTCAACTTGCTCAAAGCATGCTACTTTTCATTTGACATCAGTGTCAAATTCAACCTCATGGTTCTATTCTGCAGGATGGGAGAGAATGGTCCTACAAATCTTGTTTCTTGGTCCCTCAAATCTTTTAGAACCTAATGCAAGCTTTGCACAGATGTCACAGAAGTTGATAGTTTCACCAATTGTTAAGACTCTGGTCTTCAGCAAAGTTCCTGAGAAGGTAATACTCTACCTGTCATATAATTTCTTTTCTCTTAAAATACTTTTATATGGTTCTACCTGATGTATGGCTATTAATTGACAACTATCTGTTCAACCTTGTAATATTTTCCTTTATACATTATTCTGTCCTTGATGTGATTAAAACTTATGTGAGACACATGTCCTTGGTGTAATGTACAACGAAGTTCCAAAAAAGTATCATATCCTTCAATTTTTTGTAAATGCGGTTAAATCTGTTAAAATGTTCTTGGTCGGTTCTGGATAAGCAAAACTTATGCATTTTAGTGGATTAAAATCAAATTAATCGCATATCGAATTAAATGTGATTCAATCAAGTAAATCAGACATGTATCAGATTTTGCCTTCTATTTTCTGATATGTAAATCTGACTTAATTTGGTAATTTGTTCTTCTTATATTTTCCATATTTCACTTTGAACTATTTAACGGATTAAATGAGAAATGTCTAAAAAACTTTTCTACAACTTTTAAAAGCTTATTCCTTTGTCTTTTAACATCTTAACGCATATAGTTTAACTAATAATCAAACTAGACACACATCAACATTAGATCTAACATAAGGTTGAAATCTTCAAATCTTCATCACTGGTAGGAGGCATTGCATCACTTGTCAACAAACTCCCCCTATTTGATGCTAAAAACCTTCTTTTATCTTGATCAAGTGTTGGGGTCATGTAAAATAACAAATGATCTTCTTCTCCTTCTTTGACATCATCAAATGTAATTGTATATTTCAAAAAAATTAAGCTATCGGAAGATTCTTTATCACACAAAGACTTAGATTTTTCATTAATAAAAGAGATTGCAGTACATGGCATTTCTTAACTTGATTAAAAACTCAGATACACAACAATAAACAAACTCAAACATTACAAAGAAAACAAGGACAATACATAGGAAACACTCAAGCGTCGAAAATGAATCATTTTAGTTAATTGGAGCTGAGAACTTTGCAGCTCTAGATTTTCAAAAAGTTCAACCTTCTTTTGTTTTCCTCTGAGCTTCAGTGAGGGACTCAACCCTTGAAAGCAAGAGTTGCCCAAAAGAACAATATTCACCTCAATTCTCTTCCCTGACATTTTTCATTAGAACATCAAGTGCGGGACCATCTTCCTTAAAACCCAACCATTGTCATATTTTTCCGTACTCATTTTATCAAGAGGTACATTGTTGATGTAATTAGTGCAAATTAACTTTTGTGATGTTTCTCCATCCAAAAAGACATCAAAATGCTCAAGATCTTTGGAGATAAACATAGCTTAAGGAAACTTATAATCTGAAAATCCTTTTGTCTTGAGCATGATGCCACAAACAACACAAGACTAATTTACCTTAATTTTCCTGTAAGTGCATAAAGGAAAATCAAATCACCTTCATTTGAAAGACCATGATTGCTCCCCCTAGGATTTAAGTTGCCAAGCTAAAATGAAAGTTAAATATTTTGTCATAAACTTTCATACCTCCAGCATTAAAACAAAGCAAGATTTATAAAACCTTGAGCTTGTTAAACCCTGCAAGAGTAGGAGTACTGTTTCCACAAACATCAAGTCCATTTAGGTAAACCAGCAGTAGCACCCCAAATTGAGTCATCAACAATAATGTCCACACCTTTTACTTTGGACTGAAGAATGATTCCATCAATTCTCATATTAGTATAAAAGGACCTGGACAGGATCAGGATAATACTTATCATCTAAGTCAAGAAATAGAGACTATTTGTAGTCTTACTTTTTGTGTGGAGATCTTTTACTTGACTAAGTCCCTCGATTTTTCATTCCTTAAGGGTTTTCCACATAAATTGTTACTATTCTTCTTCTTTTCTATTCATATTCTTGTTTCTGCATAGTACCTATTTTTCATTTGCAGAGGAGGGAATATGATATGTTAATCCCCAACCATATATGTGTTGTCCTAATGTTTTATATTTTAGAATCTAGTTTTGTTGGAATGTCTGAGTCCTAGTCAAGTCTGGTGTTTATGCTTCATGATATCACTCAGAATATGTTGACAAAGTAAAATTTTTTATATCATCATTCAATTACAAATTGTTATGAGATAAGTTTGTTAACTTTTGCAATTGCTATTTAAAAATTCATATTTACCCGCATTTCTAATAGTATACAATTTTGGAGATCTTATATCGACTAAATATAAGGCTAAGGCTAATTTATTGTATATATGTGAGGACAATTTTTGTAAGGATGAGTTAGACTTAAACTCACTTCCTAATAACAATAATTAAACTCTGAACTAAAAGTGAGAACTAAGTATACCAAGTTAATTCTAAGAGTCACAAGTTTGAATTGAAAACATGAAAATACCCTGAATTCACATTTTGTTATTACTTGTTATGATCCAGGTTAGAGAGTGGGTTGATAGGATTTCCAGAGATTGGAGGTTCAAGAGAATAATCCCTGCTCACTTTGCTGGTCCAATAAGTGCTAGCAGGTCTGATTTGAGGGCTGCATTTGCATTTCTGGACGAGTTTCTAGTGGAAAGTAATGCTGCATGGCCTTCTCTCTCCCTTCTCTTCTCCTCAATGATGGGAAAAGCAGCCAGCTATTTTCCTCCAGATGACATGAGGACCCTTTCATCCCTTGACCAGTTTTTGGTGTCTGTTGGAGCTGTCAAGAAAACTGTTTCTGGTAGGAAAAGGTGAGTGAGAGAGAGAGAGAGAGAGAGGTGCATCATTACTTGTTAACTTTGCAAATGTAAGATAATTTTGTTGCATGATGTAAATGTTACTTTGACTTTGATCTATACAAATAGAGAAGATATTTTGCATGGAAAAAGATCTTTGAGAGATAAGTGAAAGATATGGACAAATCCTTTGTAATTTAAATTGAGCTGAAAATTGTAAGTCAATTCAGTTAAAAATATAGAATGAGTAAAATGAAAAATCTTTACATTTAATGTTTTGTAATTTAAATCATTGAAGTCAAATTTATGAGAAGCTCTTCCTGCACCTTAATACTCTCTTCCTGCACCTCAATATAAAATTTTAATTCTACAATTGTCCATGTGATACACTTATCCGGTTCACACTGGCAAAAAGATGAGAACCGGATGGAGCTATTATCCGGTTCTCATTTCCAAATAAAACGAGAACCAGATCTGGTTCTCATACTCCAAATCGGAAAATTCCTCCGTTCGCCGTCGATAGTATCCCAAATCCCAAATCAACTACTCTAATCAGCAATATCACTTACTATTGCTAATAAATACAAAAAATTACTTATCTATTGCTTGTTTGAAGGATTAATCGAAAATTTAGAAGAATGGAAACAAATAGATGCTGAATTTGTGAACGAATGCTGAAATGACAATAGGATGACATACTCATCCGGTTGTCAATTTTTTCGTAGTGAACCGGATGGGAATGAAAACCGGATAGAAGTGAAGGAGTGAAGGCTAATTTGGTCTTTACACTTTTAAAGTTAAAGACATAACTGTCATGTCGTATTTTATATGAAGGTGCAGGATTAAGGTATTAGGGTTCAGGAAGAACTGATCCAAATTTATTTTGTGTTTTTTTTTTTAATTTAATGTAAACATAAGATTGTGCATTTTATTTAGAAATTAATTTTGATCTAAATATTGATTAGAGAAAAGTTATGTTGAAATATAAATAGAACTACATATGTACATTAAATAGAAGTGGAATTCACGAAGTTCTATGATTTTTAATAAATTTTATCTAATAATAAGAATGTCTTCAAAACAAACTTCATTTTATCATTTTTTTTTCACACATTATTTCCTTAAACTTTTAGCGATGATGTATTATTAAACAAAACAAATAAAGAAAACACAAGGACATTTTCTTTGTTGCCAACTTTTAAAAAATAATTTTTTTTATCTTTTATTTTTTTCCACGTGGTCATTTTATTATGAACTTAGAAAAATAGTAAAACGTGTGAAAATTACAACAAATTGATAGTAAATTATTTTTGAAGAGATTAGAGGATAAATTTTGCGAAATGATTAGTGAAAAAAAAAAAACGATCCATCAAACTTAAAGCTTATAAAGTATATAATTTATGAACTAAATTAATTATTTGGCTAATTTAAGTATTATATGAAAAGTAAAACGATTGCGCATTTTCTTGTTAACTCTCTTGTATAGTTTTTTCACCTTTGGTTTTCACAATATGACATGGGCTTTTTTGCTGGCACCAAAAAGGGCTAGTCCCTATATTTCAAGGCCCATAATGTTTTATTAATATAATTCGTTTTATTATAATATTAAAAAATTATGATAATTAAAATGTTATTCCACTTAACCTTTACATTTATCATACTTCTAACATCTTCTAGTTCGTTCTCAACCAGTAATCAAAGGATGAAAAAAAAATCAAAGAAAATAACAACATAGACCAAAAATCAAAATTAGTAATTCTTATAAAATTTTTGTTAGTTGATGAAAGCTACATGGTATAGGTCAATCTTAAGAAAGGAATGATTTTAGAAATATGGTGTTTAATGGAACCCATACATGCTTAGCTCAAGTAAAATATAAAGATTATGGGCAAAAGGGTTTTAACCATGTTACTAAATCCCTTAAGCATGATGATTAAGACAAAAAAAAACCCATAACAATGGCAAATGGATCATGGTAGAAGAGAAACTTTTTATGTGTTTTTTTTTTTTTTTCTTCACTTCTTGAACCTCCTCTTTGCTACTTTGTTATAATTGGTTTGGTGGAAAGTTTGTTTCAAGAATTATATTCTTGGTATGTTTTTATTATAAAGTTGAATCTATAAATGTTGAAAAGGAAACATCAAACATATATGTAGGGGGAATGGAGTAATGTTGTTGGCCACATATATAGTGGCTACATATCATGATCATGCTATAAAATTGAAAAAAATTGGTCAAGTTAAATAGATTATTAAAACTAAACTTAGAGCCTATTTGGAAATTAAAATTACACAATTATGGCATCTAAAACATTCAAATTAGAACTTGAAAGTTTCCATAAAAAAGCACAATTGCAATACTATCCAATAGGTCATAAGTAAAACTTGAAAGAATAAACTTACACACCAAACTAAAGGATCAAAAGTGTAATCCATGAAAATATAAAAAAGAAAAAAAAAATCTAAGAGAAATAAAATAATGAGAGAAGAAGAATATATTGTTTATTGGTTTTGCTAAAAAAATGAATTGTCATAGAATCTAAGTGAAAAATTTAAGAGAAAAAAAACAATGAGAGAAGAAGAATATATTATTTCTTGGATTTGCTTGCATAAAAAAAATGAAAGATTCCACATTATCCTTTAACATTAATATAATAGGCACGTGTTTGGTTGCACACCTTATATCTCATTATTTAAATCACATCAAATAAGAAAAGTAATAGAGAAGTTACAAAAATGGTACCTTCTTTGGTGGGTAGAGAAAGTTTTGAAACCCTACTTTTTCAGAAGTTTCGTTAGAGATTTGTTTGATTTTGTGAAATTGCATGTCTCAAATTATTTACATCCATGACCAACCATGATTTTTTTTTCACCAAGATTATTATTATAGTTTTTCAAAGTATAGTTTAAAGGTACATTAATATTGAAGTCATCAATGGAAAATACTCAAAAAAGTTATTAGCTTTATTATTTTTTAAATGGTTATCATGTCAAAATTAAAATTTATATAAATAAATTGGCTTTATTTATTATATAAACAAATCAAAGAGACATTAATTGTAATATTTTAAAAAAAATTACATGTTCACATGTTAAAAAACAATTTTGACCTATTACAAGATAAACAAATTCAACATGTTTTTCACATCTAACCTAACTAAGAAACTAAAAGATAGACCTTTCTTGACACATTTCATCCTCCTAGTTGGAGGGTCACCTTGACTATGCTTAGCCACCAACTTACTTTCTCATACATATATATATATATATATATAAAAAGAGGAATCCTATGAAATTTTATTATTTTTTGTTTATTTATCTTTGAACTTTTGCTTCTTCTATTGTGTGTTTCTGTGAACCACAACTTTGTCAATGCTTAAAGGCATACATGCTTCCCTACATTTATGCAATCTGAATTTTTTCCCACAAAATAATTTAAAAAGCACAACTTTTTCATCACTTTTCTTTTCCCACAAACCACTCTAGATCTTTCCCAACCCCACATGGGTGCCCTAGTTTGTATAAAAATTAGGTTAGATTACCTCTCATTATTGATTTATTTTCTATTAATAAAAAGTTTAATCCAAGTTATTTAATTTTTGAAAACACATTAATATGATCAATCCATGAGTTAATATTTACTTGTTTATAATGCTTAATCTTGTTGTTTGTTTGGGACAATATTTTAAACTAGTATGTATTGAGAGACAAAATTTTGGCAAATTTTTTAATATTAGAAGGATCAAAATTAAAATAAATAAATAATATATAGAAAGTAATTAAGTGTAGAAATAAAATATATATGGTACCCTTGGTTGGTGCAAAATGCAGGGAAAAAGTTTGGCACTCAAAGTTATTGGCTTAATGGGACCAATAGTCATTTCTACATTGAGTGCATGGTATGATACATCATCCTAATAATTGCCATCAAAACTTTTTTTTAAAGAGCTTTTCATAAATGAGAATTATATCTTAAAAATTGAACACCAATTCACAATTAGTGAAATACAATATTTTTAATAATAAAAATGAATAGTGGTAATTGTGAATGGAGAGAAAGTACTACAATTATTTTTTAATTACAAGATTACAATATTGTGAAGTGGTTTTTAATTAAAAGTTTATCGTGTTGTTAAATATTGGATTATTAAAATTACCTTCAATATTATATCTAAATAGAACTATGTTGTAGATCTGAATATCTTAAAAGTGGATAGCTGCAATTTTTATTTATTTAAGATTGACTGTTCTTTTTTTTCTTTTTTTCTTTTTTATGAAAAGTAGACTTGTTTAGCCCTATTCAACTATTTTAGGCGGAAATTTTATTGTAAATATTTAATATAATGTGTATCTAAATTTTGATTCAATATTATTATGTTAGTACAATTTCATATGAATTAATTAATATAATATTGTATCAGTAATGTTTAGTGATATTTCATAGTTTTTTTACACTTATAAAAGTAGCTTTTAATTTCTTACGATTAAGTTGGGTTGTTGTTTTCAACTTTTCTCAATATCAAACCCATGGATATTTTTGTAACAAATTTCAATTAAATGAGAATTTAAGTTTTGTATTAAAATGCGTTTAATACTTTCTTCATTTTATAGAAAACGAAATGAATGTGAAATTAGTTTTTGGCAATTGTTTTTTTTTTTTTTTGTTTTAGGAAAGTATTTTTAATTTATGAATAAGACAATAAAATATGATTAATTTATTTTACTTTTCTTTACGTTTCGGAAATTTAGTTTTATAACTTCAATTACAAGAATAATTTATTTCAATAAAATATTAAGTTATGATGATGACTATTTAATTAATAAGAAATTTCCTCTATTTTCCTTCTTCAAGTTCTTCCTTCTATTAACTTATCATAAATGTTGGCTAAAAAATGCTAGCCAAAATTTTCAAATTATATTTCTTTTTTCTTCTTCATAAGTTAGTGACTTTTATTATATTGACTATAGCATTTAGGCTTTTATCTGTTTCTTTATTTCTCTTAAATTTTATTACCTAGACTAAATTTCTCTTAAATATTATTACCTAGATATAGTAAATTCTAATTAAAAAAATTGAAATTTGAATCTCAACATATAAATTATCAAATTAACAAGCATAGGTTATTATTTTTAATTTAATTAATATAGTTAGGGTATTTCAGGATAAATATAATTAAATGAAGTAAAAGTGGCTAAAATCAATAAAAGTGATTTTTTTAATTTAAATGGCAATGAAGGTAGTATGTTATAGATATATAATAATAATATAAATTAAAATGAACATAAGTTTTGTGGTCCATGAATGCTATTATTAAGAATGTATATTTATAACTAATCCTTCGGCTGCGACACGCAAAGTATTAATTGAAAGTACAAAGTACTGTTTTAGCATTTTATTTTTTCTACAAGTATATTTCTACTTTCTACTGTATCGATATAATTAATATATAATAATAATAATATTAATAAAATATTAAAAACATAATGAAGGTAGAGAAATCAATAATGAAATTATTAGAGTTTAAATAAGAGCCATCTTTAAGAGTTTAGAGATTTTTTATAGATTAGAAACTGTTTAGCAGTTTTAATGTTTTATTAATCTGATTAAATAAATTAAAAAATATGATTTAATATTTTTGGAGTTTTAAATATTCTAAAAAATTCAGTATAACCTACAAAAATTCAGTTTACGTTAACAGTGAAAAAAATTATAAATTAATAATTAAACCATCAATATTTAAAAAATATTTTGTCTGTCATGGGACCCCGCAACCACACTGTACCTGCATGTCCCATAATTCATAATGAATCGGAGAAATAAAATGTCATTTTAAATAGAGAAACAAATAAATAAAAATTAAATAGAGTGAAAAAATATAAGTACTTGGAAAGTAACATGAATATGGAAAAAAGCTGTCACTTTAAAAATAAAAAATAAATTAAAATTAGACAATTACATAATTAATTATCCATTTGTTTTGGAGAGAAAAATATGAGAGTTAAATGCTATTTTCTTTTTTCACTTTTGATTTACACTATCTTTCAAATGCAAAGTAAAATATAGAAAATTATATATTTCTTTAACATTCTCTTTTTACCAGTCACTTTCCTATAAACAAACATACTCTTAATTTATTAAAACCTGTCAATACTTTTTAATGACAAAATCATGAAATAAAATTATTTAAAACTATTGAAAACCATAATAAATTGTTACTTACTAAAAACATTTCTCCCAAAAAAATTAAACAAACGGACATAATATTTCAAATGTAGAAACTCTAGTTATCATGGCATTAGACATAAACTAAAAACAACTGGATCAAATAAATAAGGGTAATCTATGTTATTTTAATTTTAGAAAATTATAAATTATAAATAATTAATATTTGATTACATAAATAACATATATATCTAGTGACAAAAGTCCTTCATCTATACAAGTTCAACAAAATTGGACCAACCCATAAGCAGGCCCCACCAGTGGAATTCAGTGCCCACCAATTAAGGTTATACCTTTTCTCTAGAAGTCAAAAACTAAGAAATTTCAATGGTCTAAAATGATTAATTAATTAATTAAATAAATAGCTTCTAGACTTGGTTAGTTTGTATTGGTTGAAATGTAAGGTTGAACTTGAATTATTCTCTCTAAGCATATTGACATAAGATTTAACTGAGTTCTTGATATTATTTTTTGACCTTTAAAAAAATCTAAAATTATAAATAATATAAATATCAAAATGTTAAGATTAGGTACAGATAAAGAAAAATATTTTATACTTTATATTAACACAAAAACCTTTTAAGAGATTGAGAAAGTGATATGTTGAAAGAAAAATAATAAATTGAGATAAATATTTTATCAAAGTAGAAGTTATATGAATATTACAACTACAAGTATTAAGTTGACTTGTTTTAGAAACAAATACAGGTAAAACTTTTATAAAATATAGTATATAAGTATCACGTTAAATAAAATAATAATAAAAAATGTCTATACATAAAATTTGGAGGTAATCTTTTAGTGACAAAAGTTATATGTAAGAATTTATTATCTCTTTATTATTATTTTTATTTTACTTTTATATTAAATATTGATGTATTTTTTACCCTCACTTAAATCGAAGTGTTTATGGTCATGATATAGTTGTGAGTCGATGTATCTCCAATCAAGTATGAGTGAATAAATATTTTGTGTTATTATTTTTTCTCTGAGTATAATCACATCATACCTCTGAAAGTAGCATAATGAGAAATCACTATGTCAAAAATTATTTTTTTATTACTATAAATAATGGGAAAAATCAGAAAAAAATGTATATTTTTTTGTCGTACTAAAGAAAATTATGGATGGGTCTCTCTTCTATTTATAATTGTGAGAAAGTGACAATTCAAAAATTTTGACTTCTAATTGTTAAATCTATGTGACTCAAATCTCCATTTAGGGCATACGTCATCCTATTACTATAACCCCCTCAATGCTTAGTCTTGAGACTTTGGTGGAAGGTATTCATAACACAAGGAGTATCTAGCTGCCAACTACAACAATACTTAACCAGACACATTCATGAGAAAAGAGCAAAAAAAAGAAAAGCCTTATACCTTAAAAAATCTCCTAAACGAATGTTTCATTTGAGTTTGAGTGGAAAATGTATTATAGACCGAATTGTTCCTAATCATAACTTGACAACTTGTTATAGGCAGAGATACTATTGGCTATGACTCAATTGTAACCGAGGCGTCCCAACCAAATATGAGTTAAACCCTACTCAATTTTGTAAACATTTTGTGTTATTATTTTTTCTCTGAGTACAATCACATCATATTTTTGACGACAACAACAACAACGTAAAAACTCATTAATCATGTCAAAATTCACTTTTTCATTACAGTAAAAAATTAAAAAATATACGATTTTTATTCTATTAAGAAAAATTCAAATAATAATAAAAAATTTAATTTTAGCATTAGAATGTCTTACAAGTATACTTCTCGTTATGTTAAAGATTGAAGTTGGAGAACCTACCAAATAACAAATATTGAGTAAATAATAAATCATGACTTAAAAACAAACCTTATTTCTTAAATCTATTTAAATTATTTGAAAATTTTAATTTTAACATTTACTTTCTTCAATAATTTGTTTTAGATAATTTTTCTTTCACATTAAACTTGTATTCAATTTTTTTCCATATAATGCATATATTTTATATTCATTTTTATTTTAAAAATCAAACACCTTTTATAAAATTAACTATAAAAATAATGTTATCATGAATCGTTTCATTGATATTTTGAATTTTGAATTTTTTTACGAGTTTAATAAAAATATTTAATTTACCTCAAATTTCATTAAAGTTGAATTTTTATTCCGTAAGTTATTAGCGAAAATAAAAAAAATCACAAACTTATTTACGTTTTTTTATTAAATGATATTTTTTATTACATCCCTATACAAAATTTAAAAAACAACAACTCTAAATTACATTAATTTTTAATTTCACCAGTCAAGAAACCGTAACAAAAGACAAAAAAAAAATTATTATTTATTAAGAAAAACTTAAATGTATTAAAAATTAGTAATCGCTTGTAATGTGATGACTTAAATTTTGAGTTTTCACCGTATATTTTGCCAATGTCTCATTCGTGAAACGTGATGAGCATATTCTTTTGGAAATAGAACAATTTTTTTCCATAAAAAAATGTGAAAGGTACAAAGAAACCCACTTTTAAATTGAAAGGAAAATTCCATTAAGAAGTGGGATATTACTTAATGCCCAAAACCCTTCATTCTACAATTTTTTCATTAGGTTGACAATCCCACATATCCTTTATTCTTAGGAAACCAATTTTGCACCACCACATTGGAAAGTTGAATTATTTATTAATAAATCAGAATTAAGGATTGTTAGGTACTAAAACCATTTTTCTTCTATTTCTATATTTTAATTACAACAAAGTCAAGTTGAATTATTAATACAAAATGGGTTTTATTAAATCTAGTCAGCCTTTAATTGGGAATTTTTTTTTTTTTTTTACCAATATTTGGTCTAAGGATTCTAAATATAATTTCACCTTGTTTAACCTTAAGATACTATAATGGTGAACTCTATTGTAGTATTTAACCATGGTCAACGCATGATGAGTTGGAGTGAAGTTTTCTTTGACTTGATGTGCCAAATTATTTTTTATTATTGAATATTGTTCAAAGAAATGCTTAAAATAGAAAATAAAATAAAAAATAGGAGGTGGTGGCATAAACTTCGGTCAACACATGTTAAACTGATTTTGCCTTTGACTTGAAGTAATTTGAATTCTGAATCATTTTCCGTTTCTCAAATTTATAAATAAATAAGCAAAATTGTTTTTTTTTTTACCTCATTTTTTATTACATTCAAAAGAAGAAACAGAGTACTAGAAAAAGGTAATGTTTTTATCAGTTAAACAAAATCACATTTGTTTCAGAAAACCATTTTAACGTTTTCACCAACCGAACCCACCAACCAACCATTCTCAAGTTCCTTAATCACCCCTCTGAATCTTGTGCTTTATTATTAAATTTCTGATTAGACTTTCCTAATCCCATTCTTCTTTTATTTCAGCAAATGCCCAAAAAATAATGCAAAAAAATTGAACCTTTCAATTTTCTCTCTGTCTCTCTCTGTTTCTCTTTCTTTGGATTCTGTAACAAACCAAGGCAGTGAGAAGACACGCAACACCGAATCAGAAACAGCAGGAGAGAAAAAAAAAACACTTGCTTGCACGTTCTCTTCCCAGTGGTCCCATCTCCTTTTCCTTCTTCTTCTTCTTCTTCTACTCGACTCTGCACCCTTCACTTTCTTTTTATTCCCCTTTTTCTCTTTCTCCTTTCTGGTTCAGAACCACCCTTTGTTTCTCTGAAAACAAGGTATGCTTCTTCTCCTACACCTGGCTAATAAAAATCCATCATCTTGGTCGTGCTTGTTATCGTCTAAATGCAAATGGGTCTGTTGAAAAATTTGATCTTTGGTGGGTTGAAATGGGTTTTCTGAACCTCCCCTGATTCGTTTTTCTGTGGTATGGGGTTGGTTTTCATTTGGGGTGCCATCTTATATTGTTTTTTAAAGAAATTTGTTTTTTCATGTTGTGATTCCAAAATACCCTTTCAAGATGATTGTTAACGGTGGTGGTGTGGGAAAAAAGTTTCTTGACTGTTAAGTTTTTCAATGTGTTTTTTATTGTGACTTTTGCTGAAAAATCAATATCTGGTGATGGTTTTGCTTTTGGATGAATGTTCTGCTGCGTTTGATTTTGATTGAATCATGATTCTCAGCACCCGGGTGGATTTTGTTGCATTTCTAAATCTTTATTTTGCTTAGATGACTGGTTGCACGGTTAATGTGCTTGCTTGATGAGTGTCTTCCTTTTACAAATGATCAATTAATTGAAAAGCTTACTTTTTTCACAATTATTACAGCTAGTTCTGGAGTACCTATGTTTACAAGACATGAGAATGTGTTTTATTGAAGTTTGCCTACTGGGACATCATGATTTCTCTTTTTGGTTGTTTGATGACTTCTTTTCCTTTCTCTGTTTGTGGCTGTCTGGCTGGTTCCTGTTACATTAATAGTTTCATAAATTTTGTTTTACACTGATATAAGAGAGTGTATTGTTGTGGATCCAATGGAGAAAATCAGATATGAGACAATATAAAAGTTTTTTTTTTGTGTATTTCCATTTGGAGACCAGGAAGATCAGTTATTTGTGTTTTGAAAACAATTTCCCTACACTTAGACCAGTTTTAGAAAAACAAAGTATTTTTCTGTGCAACTTTCAAAGATTGTGATTTGAAGCATAGATGAATAGGAGATACATTTTCATCCCTTTCCACAGTGAAGTTATAGATATTAATGCTTTGTTCTTGTTTCTGAAGATAGTTATCTGCAGTTTGAATCAACCATTACTTAAACATTCTGTGCTTTATGTAAGCTGTTTTTAACATTGGCTTTCTTTTTTGAGTTTCAGGCTTGTTGTCCTGAATCTGGTTCTGCTCATTGGCATATCTAATCTCCAATCTGATGGCTGATGAAAGTGTTGAATTACCAGTGACCCCAGAAGTGACCAAGTCACCTGGGGTTGAAAGAAGAAGGCATTCAGCTGACAAAGCTAGTTCTGGAACCAGTGTTGAAAAAACCATTCCTAATTATCTCAGAGCTTCAACTGGTTCTTGTCATGATTTTTGCAAATATGGGAAGAGACATGGACTTGAAGTGAAGGAAAGACACTCTATACCTAATAGAGCTACTAGAAAACAGCTTCACCACAGTTTAGAAGGTAGTGTTGGTGGGATAACTATATCAGTTGCTAGGCTCAGTGCTTCTGTAGATTCCAAGCTGACAAAGATGTCAACAGGCAAACTCAAAGAATCAGTTGATTCCAAGAAGATTTCTGATACTTCTGACACTTATAAGCAGGAATCAGGAAACAAAGTTCTCATGAACAGGAGAAAATCGTCATTGGCCAAGGTTAAACCGCCAACAGGACAAGAAATTTCTTCAATTAAGGAGGTCCAATCTCCATCAAAGTCTGCTTCCAGAAAGGAGGGAACTCCACCAAAAATAAGTTCTAGGAAAGTGGAAGCTCCATCAAAATCAACTTCTAGGAAGGTGGAAGCTCCATCAAAATCCATGGCTAATAAGATGGACTCTCCGTTAAGATCTTCTTCCAATGAGATGAGGAATCCATCAAAACCAATCTCCAAGGTCAAAACTTCCTCAAAACCATCTTCCAATGTGATGAAAACTTCATCACAGTTATCTTCTACCAGAGGTAAAGAAGCAAAGTTGTCTGAAAAACAAGTGACTTCTTTAAATTCAAGCAGTGTTAGAAAGAAGCAAATATCTTCTATGAATTCCTCAGATGGCGATGGTAGCCAAGGATATAATAAGATCAAGCTGGAAAAGGTGGCTACCTCCTCCAAAGCAGGTTCCAGAAAACTGATGCCACCCCAGAAGGCTTTGTTATCCCCCAGACCTTCCCTTGGAAGAGTTGGAAGTATAAATTCAAGAAAGCTTAAGAGCCTGAAAATTGCATCTCACCTTAAGAATCAGCAGACTGCCAAAAAGGTTGAGCAAGAGGAACATGACAACCATGAAGTAGAGGAAAAGACTTTGTATGTCATCAAGATGGAAACTGAAAACACAACTTTGCAATCTGATCAGAATGCAGGCTATGATGATGAATCATACCTCCCTCAGTTGTCATCACCTAAGTCTTCGGAATCCTCAATTTTGCAATCCTTGTCCCAAGGAGACCAAGAGGAATCTGAATACACAAGTAGTGAATTTGAGCCAGATTATCTTTCAGAAAACCATGAAATTGAATGCATAGAAGACGTGGAGACATTGGAAGATGAGAAGAAAAGCAAAAGCACAAGGAATGGGGTTGCATATTCCAAAGACAAGGACAACAAAGTGATAAAACTAAAGTTCAGAAGGGGAAAAGTGATTGAAAATCAAACTGAGGTAAGTAGTCCAAGAAGGATTAAGTTTCGGAGAGCAAGAGGGCTAAGTGGAAGAACCAATCTTAAGGGTGACACCAGGAAAATCTTTGAAAGAAATGAAGCCTGTGCTGACAGCAATGGTACCACAACTGCTCCAGAGAAGGTTGTTTTAAGACATCAAGATATGCAGGACAAGAAAGATGCACAGGGATTATTCAATAATGTAATTGAGGAAACAGCAAGTAAACTAGTGGAAACTCGGAAGAGCAAGGTGAAAGCACTGGTTGGTGCCTTTGAAACTGTGATCTCTCTTCAAGAGAAAAAGCCTTCTGCAGCAGACACACTGAGTTGAGGAAATCTGGAATAGAAATTTTCTAGCTTTTTGACTTGTTTTGTAAAGAAATGATAGGAAAATAAACCTGAGCTTTGGTAGTAGTTGTGAAGCCAACAAGCTGAAGGTATTGCAGAAAGTAGAGTTAGATTTGCCTTGAATTATCTTTAGAAACTCTGCATGTAGAGTTTAAAGGGGGATTTTGTGTTGCCAACTTACCTTAACTTGCACCATACACTTTTTGTTTCATTCTGCTTTGGAAATCCATACCTGTTGTGAATGATTTGTATCTTCTAATTTTGAATAAAATATCAGACAGTGATGTCAGTGACTTTGTAATTTGAGTTTGGAAAGCAAACTTGCTCTGAACTTGTGAAAATTTCTGTCACTTCTTTGATGTTCATATCAAAGTAAGAGTTTTGAGTATTGTGCATGTGTTTTTTTGTAAAACAATTCTCTGTTGAATCTGCTTTCATCATCTGGTTAAGAGAAATTAATTCAATTAATTCATTTTTTCATTAACCTCAAATATTAACCTTTATTTTTTTCAATTAATTCATTTTCATTAAACCTGATGAAAAAAATAAACATTCTCGTGAAAATGCCCTCACAGAAAATGAAATATAGCAACCACACAGGTATGATAGCAACTATCTGCTAATTTTTGCTCATTACTTGAAGATTTAGCTAATCATTTCCATTTTTAAATTGGTTGACTATTGAAACCTACATAGGGTTTTCTTTTTTTGTGTGTTGCATGTTCATAGAAAGCTTTAGCTTAAATTGTTGTTTAACCCCAAAATAAATTATCTTAAAAAATACATTTTTTTTTTTTAATTCATACACACTTTGATAATAAATTATTTAGGGAAAATTGATTCCTCATCTCTTTGTGTATTCCAATCTCTAATGGACTGCTTCTTCCTGCACCTCCATAGCATAGAATTAACTTGCAGCTTTTAAAAATCACTAAGTCATTTGATTTTTCAAGCGACCAATCGCAAGTCATTTTCAAGCGGCTCTTAGAAATCGCAAATGATTTGATTTTATAGAATTCGCAAGGTTTTCAAAAATTCAAACGACGCAACTACTTTTGCAACAATAAGGATATTTTTGCCATTTTATTATATCTAAATTTGGAATTTTAGGGATTATGGAAGTGGAGAAAGACCTGTGAAGATGCAGGAAGAAGCACTCTCCCTGTTGAACAGGATGTTCACTTCTCACAAATAACCCTCCCTCCACTCCACCTCCATATTCTCTATCTACACCTCTGTAGAAAATTTAAAATACCATTTTATCCTTTTCAATTTTTTTCTTCTTCTCAACTACACCCTCTTCGCTTTCTCATATTTCAAATTATATAATTCGAAATCTAGTAAAAATTATATTTCAAATAATGTTATTTAAAATATAAAAAATAATTATATTATAAAATTTTTAATGTATTTTAAATTATACAATTTATAAAAAAATTATATTTGAGATTATGTAATTTATAATAATTTTTTTATATTCTAAGTTATATAATCAGAAGTAATTTTTTTATTCTAGATTATATTAAAATATAAATTTTAAATAAATATTTTTGTAGTTTTTGAATTATGAAGTTGCAGGAAGAAACCTAGGCCTAAACTTCTGTAATATTATATTTGATAAATTGAATATTTGATAATATTGTATTTCCTTTATTATAATTTTTTTATAAAAAATTATTTAATGTATATCCCTTTTCTTTACCATTCCTATTTATAAGTTTTCTTAATAATTAATAAAAATAGTTGTTATCTTTATATCTTTTATGATTATCATAATTTTCATTATTATGATTGTCATTAATAACTTATGTCATTATTACTATCACTATTACAATATTATTACTATTGGTATATCTATTAAACTTGCAAATGTTACAATACAACCAATCAATTTAAATTAATAAGAAGGTAATACTTTTTTTTTATTATTTATAATTATGTAAAAAATGTATGAATTATATTTTATTGTTAAATCTAATGACAAATCATTCTTTCGGTGAATAACTTAACGTTAAATCTGTGTTCTTGGAGTCCTTCACAGTTTCCTCCTCACAGTTTTTCAGATTGCGTTTTTCTGCACCTTCACACCCCACGCCGCCGTCCAGCACCGCCGTCCATCGCCGCTCCAACTCCACCACCTCCCTTCAACCGCCGCGTTCATCCGCCGGTTCATCCACCGCGTTCATCCGCCGCAACCAAACCCTAAACCCTAGATGGCAGAACCATCCACCACCGGCGCCACCTATCCTCCGCCGCCAGTTACCAAAAGCTGGGCTGACGAAGCGGATGAAGAAACCGAAGACCCCGCCTCCGCCACTGCCACCGCCGCTGAAACCTCCTCTGTGAACCTCGACAAATTAAAAATCGAAGACAATGACGAGAACCCTCCCAAACTCTTAGATGACCCAGACGATTCCAACATACAAGCGGTGCGTTTCACTCGCAACAAAACACTTCTCTCTTTCTTGCTCTCTCTATTTACTGTCACTTAGGGTTTTGGATTGTGTTCAGGTCACCTCTGGAGAAACGCCCTACACGTCCGCCGCCAAGTTCGAGGACCTCAACCTCTCGCCCGAGCTTCTCAAGGGGCTCTACGTGGAGATGAAGTTCCAGAAGCCCAGCAAGATCCAGGCCATAAGTTTGCCGATGATCCTCAGCCCGCCGCACCGGGACCTCATCGCGCAGGCGCACAACGGCTCTGGAAAGACCACGTGCTTCGTGCTCGGGATGCTCAGCCGCGTCGATCCCAAGGTGCAGGCGCCGCAGGCCCTATGTGTTTGCCCCACCCGGGAGTTGGCTAATCAGAACACCGAGGTTCTCCGCAAGATGGGGAAGTACACCGGGATTGCATCGGAGTGCGCTGTGCCGACGGATAGCAACGCGCTTTCCATCGCGAAAAGGGCGCCGATTATGGCGCAGGTGGTGATTGGAACCCCTGGCACCATCAAGAAGTGGATGAGCTTCAAGAAACTTGGGGCCGCCAGGTTGAAGATTCTTGTTTTTGATGAGGCTGATCAAATGCTTGCGGAGGTAATTCTATTGGGTTTTGTGCACTTGGTGAACTTGTTACTACAGTGATTTATTGGAGGATTGGTTACTTTAGACTGAAGAGAATACTAGTAATAGTAGTAGAAAAGATCATATCTTTTCTAAGGCTAATGTTTCAAAATGGTTTATGTGTTGTAATTGTGTTGCATGATAGATTGTTATTTTGTGATGGATATAGAGGAATAGAGAACTAGTAGTAGTGAGTCTTTTGTTTTGATGATTTACTCATTTCTAGTTTATTGATATGCATGCCAGAGGTTGAGCATGACACTGTTTTAGGTTCAGGGAATGCTTGTCTGGTCACATGTTCATTTGTCTTGTTTTTAATAGAAAATTTCGGGTAAATATGCTGTGTCTTGATTGTTATGAACCGTAATATTGCAGGATGGATTTAAAGATGATTCCCTGAGGATAATGAAAGAAATAGAGAAAGTCAATTCTAATTGTCAGGTTGGTTGAATTCTCTCTCTCGTATTGTTCTTGCATGGATCATTACATCTCCATTCTCCATCTGTCCAAGAAATTCTTACATAGATTAGTCTACGTGACTGATATATATGCTCCAATTAAACTCAGCCATATACTTTACATTGAAACATATGCTGCAGTGTATGAAATTGATTTTTGTAGTAAACCAAATGGACCCTAAGTAACTTCATGATATCTGTTTTCTTGACTCTTTAATCTAAACGGAAAATAAAACTCAAAAATCACTATACATTTAAATAACAAACAAATACTTTACACCCTTCAAATATTTAAATACACCATTTTTAATATATTACGTTCTGATTGAACCTTAAGTATATAAAAACAATAGAAACAGGTCATTGATAACTCTGCATTTACAAGGGAAAATCTTGGTCTAGTTTCTTTGCGCTTCTCTTCCTTTTTACCATCACTCTCGATTTTCTATGTTCTCTTTTTCATCTGATCCCAAGACCATGATGGAGAATGCTGCTACTGATTCTAATGGTAAAAGCATTCATAATTATAACATCTTGTATTTCTGTTTCCCTTGCGTTTAAGAATGAAGTAAACAATTGTCCCTCTTCAATTAATGCTAGTGTGTTCAATTATGTAATGTTAAATTGTCAGTAAACAGATCGTGCTTTGATTATGCATTAAATTTGTCCGATAATGTGTGTTTTTATATCACTTGATTATATCTAATTGCCTTTATATTCTCTTATAACTCTGCTGCTGCAGAGGATAGGGAAAACATGTTCCTATTAATAATAGGTTTATCTTCATTTGAATAAACCTTTCTGCTGTGAGTTTCTTTTTGTCTAAAAAATTTTAATTGATCTTGTGTGTGCCTCCAGGTTCTTCTGTTTTCTGCTACATTTAATGACACCGTCAAGAATTTCGTTTCAAGGACAGTCAAAGCAGATCATAATAAGCTTTTTGTAAAGAAAGAAGAACTATCTTTAGATGCGGTGAAGCAATATAAAGTCTATTGTTCTGATGAACTTGCCAAGATTGAAGTGATAAAAGATTACATTTTTGAAATAGGAGAGAATGTGGGGCAAACCATTATATTTGTGCGTACAAGAAATAGTGCACAAATGTTGCATAAATCGCTTGTTGACTTGGGCTATGAGGTTACATCTATACAAGGCGCTCTTGGTTATGAAGAGAGAGAGAAAATTGTTAAGGAGTTCAGAGATGGTTTGACTCAAGTTCTTATTTCAACTGATCTTCTTGCTCGTGGTTTTGATCAGCAACAGGTACTGTGTTGGTTCGTTCTCCCACTCTTCTCTTCTTGTGTGTACCCTTGTTTGCTTTAAAATGTGGTTACGTTCTAAAATTTTATATTTATTCAGGTTAATTTGGTTATCAATTATGATCTTCCAATGAAACACACTGCCAGCTATACCCGTGAACCTGAGCCTGATTGTGAAGTGTATTTGCATAGGGTTGGCAGAGCTGGTCGTTTTGGGCGCAAGGGTAATTTCCAGATTTCTCTGCTTACTTTACTGTTATGTAGTTATAAGAAATTGTTAATGTTGGAAATTACTGGTTTAGCTAAAAAATGTGTAAAGAAAGTGCACCAGCATCTATTATTGGCTGCACCCTTTTTAGACTTAGTAAAAAGAAATTAGAAGAAGACAAACTATATTCGACATAATGCATGGCTTATTTTTTAAGCTTATAAATAGGACTTTTAACTAGTTACTTTAACTATTAAGGTACATGTTTGTTATTTAGAATTCTATTGTGAAAGATGTTATTACAAGGAAACTGTAACAAATTTGTCTTTATAACATGAATTATATCAATCTTAATCCTCAATTGAGATATTTGTCATGAAAGATATCTCATGTCTTTAACTTTGATCTGTGACGTGGCTGCTGTAGATTGGGTTGTTGGTGTTGGGAAATGAAAGATGTGATTTACATGTAGCTCTGAATGCTGAGCTTTATCTGATATTTTTAATTATCTTTTTTGTGTACGATGAGTCTGAGATAGTTTTGCACTCTTAGATGCTTCAATTTTGAAGTTATTTTAAGGCTGGTCTTGGTTGCAGTTGAGTTTCCCTCTATCTGGTTGCTGTTGCTTGAACTGAAATATCCCTCTATCTATGGGATTTGTTTTCTGCAGTTGAGTTTTGTTGTGAGCACCATTGATTTATATTTTATGCCTCATTCTATGTGTATATTGTTTCATCAGTTGTTCATTCCTCCTTCGATAGAAATTTGCACTCATTTTCTGTTTGAAGATATAGATGGGATTTTATTCATCATGAGCTATGAAGCACAAATAGAAACCGTGTAAACATGTCGGCTATGCTAAATAAAAAATACTGAAAAGAAAGCCAGAATATGCTCATTGGCAATGGCTGTAGTACTGGCAATGCATCAAGCATGTTGTTGTCTCTTGCAACTCCTTTCCTCTTGACTTCTATGATTGCTGCAACTGCCATGGAGAGGGATGAGAGGATTAGGTCAACTCCTATGCACTGCAAGTGCGTAATCCCAGTGGAATACCAGTGAATCTGCTTAGAAAAGGCACACGGATGCGATCATAGAAAGGGACAAAAATTATTAAGAACACAACTGGGAAGATTGGTATGGATACAGGCGGGATGTGAAAATGCTTGGTGATCCTGGTGTTCATGGTGGAAGCCTTGTTGAATAGAGAAGGTTTGGAGTTGTGCTAAGCAAAGGATCATTATTATTGAGCAGCAGAATATATCGAGCATCCTCGAAATGATTTTGGCGTTTTCTACTTTTGTCACTCTGCATAGTTTCCATGGATTTGGAGTCTTTTCATTCCCAGCTTGCACTCATACTTCAATTTGCATACTGTGGTGTATCATACTATAGATTGTAACCACTAGAAAGCTATGGAATAACATATACCAATACAGTTGAACACATAGTGCATTGGAGGGAGAAAAACATATTTTTTCATGAAAAAACTTTTGAGTCTGTTAGAAAGTAGTTTGATGATGTCAATTCTAGTTATATGGTATGTGCTTTGGATTTCTCTGCTTACTGTTATGTAGTTATTAGAAATTGTTGAAGTTGTATTAAGCTAGGAAGCACCGAGACCTCGGTAGAATAGTGTGTTGCCCAGGCCGACACTTTTTGGAGAACACTTGTCAGACACACTTCTATCAGATGTCCAACACTCTTCAGCTATGTCACTATTTTTTCTGGCCGACACCTCTTTGTCATGGTTTGGGCGTGTGTAAAGAAAGTGAACCAACATCTATTATTGGCTAAATACTTTGTATACGCTACTGTATAAAAATTAGTAAAATGAAATTAGAAGACAAACTATATTAGACATAATGCATGACTTATTTGTTAAGCTTATAAATAGGATTTAACTAGTTACTTTAACTATTAAGGTACATGTTTGTTATTTAGAATTCTATTGTGAAAGATGTTATTACAAGGAAACTGTAACATATTTGTTTTTATAACATGAAGTATATCAATCTTAATCCTCAATTGAGATTTTTGTCTTGATGCTCATGTGTGTGTTTGTGTATCAGCAGTGATACCATGTCCTATATTTTGGACATTATCTGTGTTAGTGGTGTCAGTGTTGTTGCTTCATAGGTAATTAAGCGGGCCTCCTGTTGCCTTGTATATGGTGCTAGTATAGCTCAACTGAGTTTCTGCATGTTTAAACATGGCGTTACTATATCATTAAAAATCACAGTGCTATAATTAACAATGCTTTCCATTATATTACAAGGGTGAACTTGAGCCGTAATTATTTGGGTCTTAATTCCTCAAAGGGACAATTTTTTCTGCCACCTTGTTTCAATATATATTACTCTGACGGGGCTAGAAATATTTCTTGCTAGTGGGCTGTTGAGTAGGTGGATAGTGAATGCTATTTTGGACACCTGAAAATCAGTTGAAAATGAGAATTTAAAAGTTGACTATTTATCTGGAGTTATATAGACTTCATTACTTCTAAATTCATTTTCACTTTCCATCTACCGGACAAAGCAGATACCTTAGTTTGACTGATCCCCATGCTCAGACTGGTGTTTAAGTTGTAATATGTACTTAGTTTGTAGTATGTTTATGATTTCATTCTTCATCGACTTATGAATATTAAAATGGTTAAGTTATCTGTTTGTTTCTTTTGATCCTACAGGGGCTGTATTTAACCTGATATGTGATGAAAAGGATGAAAGGCTCATGTCGAAGATTGAGAATCATTTTGGCACTCGTGTAGCTGAGGTTTGCCTCATAATATCGATTCTGCTAAATTTGATCTTTTGGTATCTGTTCTGAAGGAGTTGTGAAAATATCCATCTGAAATAACCTTATTTTGTTAATGTGATTGGGGATGCAGGTGCGAGCACAAAGTGTTGAAGACTATAAAGCTGCTCTGAAGGAAGCCGGTTTACTGCAATGATGTGAATCTCTGCACAAGTTGAAGGATGTTGATAACTGTTGTGTTTCTCCTCAATATGCCTGGTTTCTGGCCAAGGAATTTGGTCATATCTATGAATGGTTTGGTTGTTCTACGGGGGCACATGCGGATGATGATTTAGTTTTGGGGATGGAGAGTTCTTGTTCAGTCTGTTTCTAATACTGCTGATGTCGTGTTTGATATCTTATAATTAGCAGTGTGTAATTTAAATTTTTTTCTGGTCAAACATTTTTGTTGACTCTAAAATATTCAGCATATTTTTCATATAAACAGCTGATGCACAAATGAGGTGTGTAAACTTAGATATCAAGACATCACCACGTGAAAGTCGTCGTCATATCATTATCAAAAATAATTGACCACTTTTTGTTTTCAAGTTCTTTTGTTTCCAAACACCTTTCTTCTTTACGTCTAAGATCGTTACATTTTTCTCTTCCCTAATGCTATATGGCGAATTCAAAACTGGCATTCATGTTCCTTGAATAGATTTCATCATCTGTTTGGTTACATAAATTCACAGCTGTAACATGAAAAACTAAAGCTGATACAATATGGGGTTTACCGAAGAAAAAGTGGATAAATAAAAATAACAGTAATTTTATTTTACGAGTTATAAACATTAGATAAAGACAATCATATGTAATTTATTAATACATCAATTACTAATTGTTATATGATCTGATGCTAACTTCTGAATTTTTTTTTTTTTTAAATTAGCTTAGTAAAATTTTGTCGAAATTTGGGTTTCCAAGTTTTGCCTAAACCCATCCTAGTCTTAAATGCTTTAGGTTTAGTTTTGATTTTTATTTAATATCTCAAATCTTTATCCCGTGATATTGAAGTCATCTAACCTAACATGTTTAATCATATTGGTTATAATTTTAATGCCAATATTTTTAATATTCATAACTCTATTTTGTCACTTCTTTACATATAAAATCTTGAACTCTAATACTTTATTTATTTTTGTGATGATTTTATTCATTTAATTAGACGAGTTTGGAATAAAAATAAAGATTCAAAAGATAGTGAAGCTGTCATTTTAAAGAGGGAAAATAAGAATATCTCAATAATTTATGATAAATATGATGCTTTGATTTATGAGTGGGAGAAATTAAATGATGTGATCTTAATAGCGTAATAGGCATCACTTTGTACTTCATCTCTCAACAATACCATTTTGTTGTGGTTTTGAAGGACCAGAATGCTGAGAGATGATACCATATTGGACTATAGTTTTGCTCCTCTTGTAGTAAATAAACCTTTCTTTTCTGTTAGTTACAGATTCTTAGGATCAGGTGCATTCTCTCCAGAGTAGTTATATATAGCTAATTTCATCATTCTTGTATTTTGGCTTTCTTTTTTCTATGATAACTCCAGCTGCAGTTTCTTTTTATTCAATTTATAAACATCAAATCTCTCAGATTGAAATCCAGCCTAGGTGCATTTTCTCAGTTTCTTTTTTAGGCTTTCTTCTTATGTAATATAACATCTTGTACCCTTCTCATTACAAGACCCTATCTTTAGGTTTCCTTTCTTTACATGACCCTTTTATATAGCAAAGGACCATGACTTGGTTCATTAATGACACTACTGAGTTTTACTAATCCAACCAGTTTACTTGTTCTCCAAGAGTTAAGGACATTCCAATAGCTTTTGGAATGTACTTTTAAATTTCCTCACTTTCTCCAATAGTTTGGTAGAAAATTGTTCTGTTATTGTCCCCAGTAACATTTTCTCAGTCTTCTTTGTTTATATGTTTATAATTATTACACTTCAAAATGCATGATTGTGCTTGAAATTTTGATGTATTGCAGTTCCCATGATTCTGCTTATTACACTTCAAAATGTTGATTGTGAACTAAGAATTAAAACTAAAATACCAATCTCCTTTTGAGGAGAGTTCATCTTAACAACTTGATATTTGATGACATACAAAGTAGAACAGCAAAAGGGTGGTTGTGTAATCAATCATCTTTCTTCTTTTTTCACCTTCCCTTCCTTTCTATTATGGAAGGAATGTGTCCCACACTCTTTGAATCTTACAAACTTAATGGTCTACAATTATTTAGTTTAATCCTTAAGACATATCTGTAATAGATTTTTAGAGAAAAGTAAAAATAGAAGACTTTGGTTGATTTTATTAGTTTTTCTAAATTTACTATTAATGTATTAAGTTCACTCTCATTAATCATCATTCATTGTTATAGGAAATGTAAAAGTGGAAGTTTGGTAGGAGAAATTAAGTTAACAGAAGGAAAACCCTTTTGCAAATTATTGGTCCTTGAAATGATTTATTGATTTTTGAAAGAGAAGAAAGAGGTTTTGGTGCATGAATGAGAAGGAGAAAAAAAGTTAACTTAGTTTGTGGTTGATTGGCTATAAAGTATTGCTAAATTGGATGAATTTTTTGAAGAAAATGAATTTGGAAAATTGATTAGATTGAAAGGTAGATGGAAGTCACGCGTGAGAAAAGGTTGATGGCATTGTGATACATTACATCTTTCCACTCAAATCTTGGCTTCAATGGTGACATCAACATTCTCAAAAGCCCTAATATTGGATAGAGACTCCATTCAAAGAATGGAATAACTACTTCTACACTTAATCTTAACTTAAAGAGAATGCTCACTTTTAAACTATGAGGACCTTACATCATGTGCAACTCTATGCAAAATTGTGAAGAAAAAAAAAAAGTCATTAAAAAGATAATTGTAATTATTTATTTATTTTTATTTATTTTTTGCAGTCTTGCATTTGACCAATTGAGGAGAAAGAGAGGTTTGGTATAGTGAGCATATCTTGTTCTACAATTTTTGTTGGCATTATAGTTGCTTTGCCTCCCACTACTACTCAAATTCTTTTCTTTTCCTCTTATCCTCTTTATGGATCACAAACACTTGTTATTGTAATGATAGGAGTTGGAGGTTGGATTATATTTATATAATTTTTGTAAGTAAAAAAATTATGTTTAATTTTATTTTAATATTTAATTTAAAATTTAGATATTATCGATGTTTTAATTTATATATACTTAGTTTATATTATTTTTTTCTATTTTTACCTCTCTTTGCATCTTTTGAATGTTCTTTTTGTAAGTTGGTCTCTTAAACATTTAATCCTGCTGAGTGCTAAGCTTTCTAAATTTTGGAGATGTTTCATGTATTCCACTTTCTCATCACTTGAATATATATGAAAATTATGATGTAAATGGGATTTGTAAATATTTGATTTTCTATGTTTTTTCTTGTAATTATAGTTTTTTTTTTAATTTCTAAAACAATTTGTTTGACTTGTGGTTTCTAAAATAACTGATTTTTATTTTTATTATTTTAATTTAGTGTTTTGTATTTTCTTTTTGTTTTTGTCTTGTAATACATAATAACTTAATTTTAGTTCTTGTTAAATATTTAGTGTTTTGTATTTTCGACAAAGAATAAATCAAAATGAACAAATTATCGGAGACATTTATACAAACTAAAATTAAAAAAATGAATTTTAGGGGAATCAAAAGTGAAACAAAAGATTTTTTAGGAATTACAAATAAAATATGACTATACATATAATAGATAGCAATAACATATCTAATCATTTTCTAATTTCTTGTCAATATTTTGTTAAAACAATCTTATTTGCAAATTGCAGCAGTGTCAAACAATTCTCTTAATATTAAATTTAAGAATTCTAATAGTGAGTATTTGCATATTAGTGTAGGGTTTAATTGAAGTACATGTATATGCATCTGTGACAAATAGATGATTAATTTTAAATAAAATATTATATGGATAATAATTTATGTATTGTTAGCATTTAATAAATTATAATTTTATTCATATAATTGTAATTAGCTAATTTCATGTTGAAAGTTTCTTTTTGTTCTATTTCGCTCCATTATTTAAATTAGAAATATTTAAATAATTATAATTTAAACTTTTAAAAATGTTTTGACAATATTTTTTATGAAATAAAATGAAAATAAGGTCAAGCATTACAAGGTTAATTTTTTTTAGAAGGTCCAAAATTTAAATTTAATTCAATTAATTTACTAGCGTTTAAATAAATAATTGAAGTTTATTGAGTATTGGTGGATTTGTTTAAACCTTAAAAATTTATTATGTTAAATTAATTTTAGATAATTATAAACATAAACCACTGTTTAACAACTCGTTTTCATCCCATTTTCTTCTTTTTTTCCCCTGTGCTTTTCATTATCTTACATATAATTAATATCTATCATTATTTTCCTTTTCCCTCACAATTATGTCTCAATGCAGTTTTTAATTATAGTTAAAAGTATTTTAATTTGAAAATAACTAATGTAAGACAATGACATATTTTTTAAAATCAACGCATTTTTATAATTTAAGAAAAATCTTAATTAAATACTACTGTATTTTGTTTTACAGTCTTAATTAAATACCATAAAAATTATTTATATAATTTATAACCAATGCAAAAAAACAAATTACAAAACTAATGAGACTAATTTTAAAAGAGAATCATATTATTTTTACTTACACTATTATAATTACTGCTGGCTAGATAAATTTTTTAAAATACGCCAGTAATTAGAATTACCAAACTCCTTAGCTTAAATGTACACATTTAGTTGAAAAAAGAAAACTCTGAAATTAGTATTTGTTTTTCTTATAAATACAAAATTCTAAATTTGATTGATCCAAAAAAAAGAATAAAAAAAAAAAAAGATTAGCAAGAAAGAAGAAGAATAAAGAAATTGCAAGTTGATTTGATTTAGCTAAAAAACAAAAGCTGAAAGATAAAGCACCAAGTTGACACAAAATAACAATATCAATTTTACAAATAAAATAATAAAAACAAACGAAAATGAAAGTCCAAACAATAATAATGTGACACCTGGCAGACGTGAACTGTAGCTAAAGAAATAACCTTTTGTAGTCTTAGGTAAGGAAAATAACAGATCTTATGAATAGGTTTTAATGATAAAAATAATTTTTTTAAATAATTTTTTTTCCTTTTTTTAACTAAACCAATTTACTTTACTTTATTTTATTACCCATTTACTTTTTTTTTTGTTTTCTCTTTACTAAATATCATCTCTATTAAAGAAGGAAATTGTTGCAGCCTCCTAACTGATTTTTCCTTTATTTCCTTTTTTTATTTTTTCCCTCCATCAAATTTAAGCAACCTTGATTGATGTGAAATAAGATATAATTGATGAGAAATCATGGAAAGTGAATGTGAGTGAGACATTACATTTCATGGGTTTTTTAAAGAGGAAATAAAAATAATACTTTTTTCTTAAAGTAAATTTTATATGAGTTGAAAGTATATTTTATGTTAGATTAGAAGTATATAAAAATCAGTTTTTTATTAAAAAAATGTAATTTTGATAAAGTTTGAAGAAAGTGTTTAAGGCAAGTGGGTTGAATTTTGAATACCCTACAAAATCAGCCTTCCAATGCCACTTTAGAATTGTGCTGTGCCAGCTGGACCAAGATGACAGCGTCGACACGTGTCACAGTATGATTTGTCCTTGATAGAGTCCGTACTCACTCAGTTACTCAATGCATGTCTTCAAATATATTACACTTTTTTCATCTTCTGATGTTCCTGTTTCTGTTTCTTTTCCATCTTCTTTGCTTTTCTTCCTCGTACCTTCTCTCTATCTCTTTGCATTTTGGTGCTTCGTGTTCAGTGTGTTTTGCTCTGTGCTTTTTCTGGACCGAATTGCCCCTTCTCAGAGGTGAAAATTACAGATTTTTATTGCCACTTTTGCAAACAAGTTGCTGCCTTTCTCCTTGTCTGTTTTTTGTTTTACTGTTTCTCAGATACCCTTTTCCCTTTTCTTTCCCTCAAAGCAAAACCATTGTTTGTTTTATGGTTCCGTAAGCTAAGTTGCAATCTGAGTTTGTTTTGCTTTGTTTTTTTTTTTCTTTTATCTAATTTCAAGATACCGATCCATTTTTCTCTTTTTTATGTTAGTTTTATTTTGATTGGAGGGTTGTCATAAATTTCTGGTTTTGAGTGGAGATTATGTGGAATCTAGTGAAGGGTCATTTTGGAGTTGGATTTGTCTATGTAGTGTAAGGGTTAAGGAATTTATGCTAAGCTTTGGTGCCATGTGAGATGTGTCATGTCTTTTAGCTTTGTTATGTGACGTGGCTGCTGTAGATTGGGTTGTTGGTGTTGGGAAATGAAAAATGTGATTTACATGTAGCTCTGAATGCTTAGCTTTATCTGATACTTTTAATTATCTTTTTTGTGTACGATGAGTCTGAGATAGTTTTGCACTCTTAGATGCCTCAATTTTGAAGTTATTTTAAGGCTGCTCTTGGTTGCAGTGCTGTTGCTTGAACTGAAATATCCCTCTCTCTATGGGATTTGTTTTCTGCAATTGAGTTTTGTTGTAAGCACCATTGGTTTATGTTTTATGCCTCATTCTATATGTATATTGTTTCATCAGTTGTTCATTCCTCCTTCCATAGAAATTTGCACTCTCATTTTCTGTTTGAAGATATTGATGGGATTTTATTCATTATAAGCTATGAAGCACTCATACTTAATTATCATATCTATGCACTATAGATTGTAACCACTAGTAAGCTATTGAATAACAATATACCTACAAAGTTCAACACCTACCAATGGGAGGGAGAAAAATATCTGTTTTCTTGAAAACACTTTTTTAGTATGTTAGAAAGTAGTTTGATGAGGTCAATTCTAGTTATATGGTATGTGCTTTGGATGTTACTATTTACATATTTTAGTATTGGTTTCATCACAGTGGTTATCCTTATGTTTCCTGATTACCACACAATTAAGAAATTTGGTCATTGGGATCTGTCAAATGTGTGAATATTCTTAAGTATGGCATGGAAAAAGTAGTAACAAACTCATAAGTGTTTTGTGCAAACTTCAGGTGGAGAAAATGATTCTCACTAAGCAGTATAGATGTGTGCATTCAGCTAGCTGTCAATGCACTAAGGGACATTTGAGTGAAGATGTGATATTCTTGGTGTTTCAGCACTTGAATTGGAACCCCAATGTGATTGCTACTCTCTCATGTGCATGCAAATGGTTTGATGATATTGCAAAGAGAGTTCTATGGAAAGAGTTTTGCAGAACAAGAGCTCCCAAGATGATGCTTGATCTGCAATCCAGTGGAAGCCACAGTGCAGATGGGAACTGGAGGGCTCTGGGGAAGCTTCTCATATTCTGTTCTGGTTGCACACAAGGTGGTTTGTACCATAATGTGCAGGTTCCTGGTCATTTTGTTAACAAGACTAAATTTTCCAAAACACTAGGAAAGAGCTTTCTCATGCCACAGTGCCTAACTGATGTCTTGTATGTGTCTGAGCCTTGTGAGCATATTGACCAAGGTGAAGCTGGTGATTTAGGATTCTTCAGAGGAATTTTCAAGTCCTTTGCATCATCAACCGTCAAGAGGATGATAGTTAACAGAGGTGCACAGCTCCATCCAACTGAGACTTGCCCCTATTGTAAGGCAAAGTTGTGGAGCATGCTGCAGGCCAATATGATTCCAGAAAGTGCTAAGGGTAGGTTGGGTTCCCATAAGGATTATATTGAGTATTATGTGTGCCTAAATGGTCACTTGCTTGGGGTCTGCACATTGTTACCACTGTCTGATTCAGAAGATGTATCTGAAAATGAGTAAGGTATTAATGATTCTCAGGTATTTTCTGTGTCTGTGAAGTCCTTAACTTCCTGTAATGTTTAATTTTCATCTGCTACAAATAAAAACTAGTTCATGAGGGAGGAAAAGGAGACTTCTGAGGATTTTTCTCTTGAGCACTGTAAAGAGTAAAAATGCTGTAGACATATGCATTATCTAATTTCTCTTGAATTATGATGTTTCCTTGGCAGATTGGAATTCAATCTTCACATGAAATTTGGTTGAGCAGTGCTGAAATTGTGCTCAGCAACAGCTTCTGATATGCTTCATGTTGCTGTCTCAAGTCATGCCAACATTTTCCACTGATTATAAATATTGCCAACAATTTTTTAATAAATCAAATAGAAAGTGGTTTCCTTAGAGCTATGTGGTACACTGTGATGAATTGATGTGTAGATTTCTGACATGAGTGTGCTATAGTTAATACTTCTTAATAAGAATTTTGATTTAGCAGCATTTCCAATTTCAGATTCATTGGAAGACAATTTTTGTGCTACACCTGTGAGTAAAAGTATACTAAAAAGGACAACATCTTTATAGTTTTCTGTCAAACGTGAATAAAGTCCTTGTGTTATGCCCATGAATTTAGTTATCTAACTACAAAAATGATCTGAAATCAGAAAATTAAAATTGTAGAAAAAAATAAGATTATAAATCAATAATTGAAGAAGGTAAAAAAAATAAATATAACCTATTTTTCACTCAACACATTTCACCTGAAATCAACTATGACAACTTTTAACATGACAGTGACTGACTGCATAGACATCAAATAAATAAAATTTTAGGTAGCCATTCATATTAATAACCATTTTATAAAACATTATGCCATAAATATACTCTTCTGGTAACAATATTACCAGTTATAGTAAGTTAACAATTTTCAACCTCAAATAATGATAGTAAGAATAATACTCTGTGTAGTACTTTTTTATAAGATTACTCATTTATCAGAAGTGAAAAATAGTGAAACTAATAACATTGAAATGGTCTTAAAATAACATTGAAACCTAATTTTTTTTTTCAAATAGTTTTATTAATGTTAATTGCTTCAATCTTCATTATTAATATTTTTATTATTTCGATTTTCATTGGCGATGAATAATTAAATTCTGGTTCTAAATATTTTTTTTACTAGAGATATTAGCGGTGCAATGTTCAAATCAAACCAATTTGCACGTTAGATTTGAATTGGTTTTTTATGGATTTAATTTTTAATACTAGTTCTTTTATTAAAGATTTAGTGTTTTTTTTATTTTAAATTAAAGTATAATAATAAAAAAATATTTTACTTAAAATTTGATAAATATATTAAATAAAAAATAATAAAAGTATGAGATTACATATTTAATATTATTAAAAGCTAAAATAATATGTTCTTATAATCTAATAAGGAGTAAAAATTTAATCTCAACTTAAAAGAATATAAAATATAATATTTTAATATGATAAATTTGACCAAGTTACTAACGAGAACATCAACATAAATTATATCAATTGTTGGATAAACTATTAAATATTCATATAGTTACAATAAGTAAAATATCATTATTTAAACTTTACTTATGACATTTTTTTTTCATTTTTTTAAAAGAAACATATCTTATCAAAAAAATTTCTTACTACATATAAAAAATTAATTTCAAGTGCAATAACTGATCAGATGAATATCAGAATTCTTTTCAATAAGTAATGGAATTGAGCCAAGTGTTAAAAATATATAAACTATACTAATCAATATAATTGAAAAAATAGATAAAAATAATCAGACAATAAAAACTTAAAAGTAAAGTATGAAATATCTAGTGAAAGGAAAATTAAGAAACTTGCAAATGAAATGTATAAAAAGGTATATTTTGAAAATGTATAGTTTTCAATTGTCTATTATAGTTTGGTTTTGGTCTATTTTGAAAATTCAAACTCCAAACCAAATCGAACAGTAGGTTCATTGAAACAAAATCCAAATCAATAAAAAAGTTTTTATTTTGGTTCCTAATACCCATACTTTCTGCATTACAAAATTAAATTAATACATTTTTATATTTCAATTACTATTTATTGAACTCAAAACAACAATTAATACTTAACGGTATTTTTATGAAGAAATAATTAAATAAGATACTTAGGTCAATTCTTATAAAAGAGATTAACCCAAATTTGTAAATTTTTTATTCATATAAATAAAATAAATGTTAGAGGGTTTACAATTCCCTCCATTCAACAGACCCCCAAATTTCAACTTTTGATCTTATAAAAAGGTTCCAAAATAATTTTACATGGTAAACTAATAACAAATATAAAATGTGACATAAATTAATGATGGATTTTTAGGCAAACCACAGATTCATACCTTTCTTCAATAAATGTTCTGCATGATTTGCTCAAATAATGTCATTTCACTCTTTCTTTCAGTAGCTTAATGGACATAAACTAGTTACAAAATATCAATTTTTTTCCTACTCAGTCTCCTCATCTTCCTCTGCTCCAAAATCCAACCCAGAAATTTTCATCTTTCCTATGTTAACTGCAATTATTCAAACATCAAATAAAGCACTGAGCATGCAAGGGATGAGGAATTGGTCCAGATATTTAATATAATTCATTGAACAAACTAAACTGATTGTAATCTTTGTGCTTAAGCTTATGCATGTATCACACTTCTCAATATCAAAATGGTAGTTTGATGGTCCAAAACAATGCAAGATTCTTCGTGAAAGAGAAAAAAAAAAGAGTCTCATGCAAGTACATGCCATGCATGAGAAACAAAATACCATCATAATCAAATACAGCAGCATCTAGAACACGCCACAGGCTCACATATTCAGGTTTAATCAATTAAGTAAATGATAAGATAACACTAAAAAAATGCATATGGAAGCAAAGCATGGAAAAAAATATTGAAGGTGGAAGCTGTGGAAGTAAATTGTGTCACATTCACTTACCAACAGCATCCAGTCCGGTTAATTTTGGCATGAACTTCTTGATGTGATCTTCTGCTGCCTTATCAGCTTTCAGTGTCTCACACTCGAACGAAACCGAGATTCTTTTCTTCCCATCCTTTTGTTCCACTATACCAGTGATATCCTTACCCCAACTGCTCAAAGGTGGCAAACAATAAGTTGAATATGCCAGCAATCAACTTGTTATCATAAAAAATTCAAAGTGAAGAAAAATGTAAATGAGTGAGAACTTCAATCTGTGATGAGAAATTCAAATCATGCTCTGAAAGAGAAACTAACACAGACAATTACTGATAATTACTCATGTTAAATACAGGTTGAAATACAAAAGGTGGTTTCATTCATTTGAACTTATAGTCTCTAAGGGACCAATACTTTAATAATTGCAAACTATAATGAAAAATCCTTCACAGCAAATAGGGGAAAATAACTTGATGAGTAAAAAACCCAAATGAGTGGGAAATAAGTGACTAAAATCCAATTTGTGTGAAACTAGAATGACTAATAGTTCAATGTAAAATAATGTATCCCAAAGCACACCAATTAAGTGTTTTGTACAAAAATGGAAATACTCTTTACAAGGACCATAAGAAAACTAGATAATGACTTGTGGATTATCTAATTATGTGTCTCTCATAAGCTGCTCTGTTCCATTGGCATGTTAAACAGCAACAAGCTCTATTTGTCTATAAGCGTTGTTAAATACTAGTAGAATCCAATGACAAAGATTGACTTTATTTCTTTGACTATAGTCCAAAGTTACAACTTATATCTAAGCACTTGACTGATTATAGAAATGTAGTTTCCTCTAAATAACATTATTCTCACTGTTTAACTTGAAAGTTATGAAGACTAAAAATCAACTAAAATTAGAAAACAAACATAAAGCCTAGGTGAGCACTCAAAAAGAAATTATACATGAAAACACTACTTTACCCATGAATATGATCAATGCTATGGAAGCGTGCGGCATCATGGCCTTTGCACTCCACAACAGTGGCTTGCTCCTTCTTTGTCTATTTTATGAAAACCAAATGTGAATAAAGTATACAAGGGAAGGAAAAGATAAACAAGACAAAGGGCACAATTACTACATTGAAATCTGTGATCGTGAGTTTGATGAGGCGATAATCCTCACCCCTACTGCATTCCCTTTCACATGCCAATTCTTTCATCAAAAAATAAACATGTACAAGTAATTACTACATGGACACAATAGAGTATAAAGAAGTAGTATATAGGAGACAGCTCACATATAGGACCATGAGCAAGTACTAAAAAAAGTTGTATAAGAATTGATGCACTAAAGGATATTGACTACTATTGAAAGCTGATAGTAATAACTACAATCTTTAGCTAAAAGGCTAGTAAGTTAAATTAGTTTGTGAACATAAAGCATGAACATGGAAACCTATGGGCCATTTACTTCAATTCCTTGTGCAAAGCATGAACATAAAGGAGCCCTTAAAATTGAAATATATATATATCATTCAGATTCAGTTTGCTTACACTGATCATGAAGCAAATAAATAAATAAACAAATAAAAATAAAACAGGAAATGCTGCTGCACAAACCAGCTGCCCCTTAATACCTAAAGTCCATTCTAAGGGAATAATTCTCATGTGATAGTCTTTCACTCTATAATCATTTGATGCTAATAAGTGACTCTAATTTAGAAATCAATCCCTGAATTTTTTTCAATCCCTACAAGAGCATATAGGACATTAACTTTGTTTGGAATTCAAACTTCAGCAGCATAGTAGCAACATGGACCAATGTGCACTGACAAAAGCTTAAAAAAAAAAAAAAAATCAAAGCTTAACTTTTTCATAGAGGAAGTGATCCTAAATGAATGTCACATGTAGATAATGATTTTAACCTAACCTTAGGAGAGAAGAGAAGTTTTTTTTTTTTTTTTTTCTTGTTGAAAACGTATATTAGTAAAACAAAGAAAACATGCATATGTATGATATACACCAGTGCCAGAAAGGCCATAGCAAGTAGAATGTGGAAGTTGGATGAAGTGTCCTGAGATAGAGCCACACGGCAACAATGCTATTGATGCTACTCCTTCCATCATCATCAACTCTTCCACGTTCCCCTCTTCCTTCTCCTCTGCCGAAAAATCTGACCCAAGAGAGAAAAATAACAAAATGAAAATGGGTAGGGGGGAAAAGTGATGGGAAAGCCAATTGAAACACAAAGTTTCAATCTTTTAACACTACAATCGCAGGATGAATGGAAAAAAATAAAAATAAAAACTACCCATTTGCGTGTGAGAGAGAGAATGATGAGTGGTTCGGTTCTGCCACAGAACAAACTGCAAAAGGAAGAAAAACACTGAAATGGAGAGAAAAAGAAGAAGCTGAGGTGAAAATGTTAATGGGGCAACAAAGAGTGTCCTTCGTCTTCCTTCTCACCTTTGCATTTTGCCTTATTTCAGATATGTTAAAGAATTGTAGTCCAATTAAAATAAATATAACTAAAATATAAAACAAATTTTAAATTTAATTAAAATTAAAAGTGAGTTTTACTGAATTATTCAACTTTTTATTGAATTAAATCAGTTTTAATTTTAATTAAAATAAAGTTAAATTAAGATATTTTTAATATATATTTTTTAATTTTTTTAATTTTCTTAAGACATCTCTTACATACTTTTCTTATTTATTTTCTTATAGAAAAATGAATCATAGATATTATTCTTAAAAAGTGAAATTTATGATTTATGTATAATTTTTTCACAATTCTATTTTTAGTTTCAATTTTATAGTAGAAAAAAATGTTATAATTTTAATTATTTAGAATCTTTGTAAGAAAAAACAATTGTTAAATAACTTTAAAAAAATTTGTAAATTTTGTAGAGGTTTTTATTTTCAGAAACTATTTTTTTATGATAAAAGTTGCTAAAAATCACTACAACGAACTACAATGTACCGTCCACAAACAAATTTATAATAAATTTATTTCACAAAAGTGCATGGAGAGAGAATATGGTGATTGAGAAGACAATAATGCAGCAATTGAGAGTTTCAACCATAGAAAACACCGCGACAGAGAAGGCAGAGACGATGGAGAATAAACTGGGAGAAGAGACTCTGCTTTGTCATTATTAAGACTCAAAGGATATTGTAGTTGCTTGTGTATTATGATGAATGCCTTGTGACCAAAGATCACCAATGTGTGGAGTATTATGCTGTTTGAGCTGAGAATCAATAGTTACCCAGATTGTGGTGTATGTGGTTACTTGAGTGTAAGTTTTAACACACTTGTCATGTTTTCAAAGTCTTATCCACAACTAATTCTTTCACCCTACTTTAATAAATAACCCAAGTCAAATAGATGAATTTTTGTTATATTAGGTTTTTAATAATATGTATGGTTTGCAAATGAGACATTGAATGTCTATAACTTTTCTATATTCTTAGGACAATTCCTTGAAGAATATAGGATAAGGCAAGAGAAACTATCTTTGAAATATTATTGTAATTTAGATATGTTGAATAAATGATGGAATAATATCTTGTTGAGATTTGATTGAATTGAAAAAAATTCGCATATGGATAAGTTGAAGTTTAAATGTTAAGTTTGAAGAAGAACTTTGGACATTTTATAACTATATTGAGTTTAAATTGATATAAATATATGTAAGAGTAAAGTACAATTTTTTTGCTAAGATCTATTTTTTTATAAGAGAAATAAAATTAGTATTTTGAATCAAGATAAATTGGGATTAAAGAAATAAGTTAATTTTTAAATTGTAAATGGTTAAATTAATCTATGTTGGTTATTGTATACTACTTATGTAATATATTTATTATTGTAATTGAGTTATGTTTAAAAATTGAGTTGAATATGATATTAGATGACTAAGTTTATACATGTATGAAATTAAGAAGTTGTTGACTTTTTTAAGTATGACTTTCATAATAACTATAATTGAAACTTTCATAGATGTTAGAATAATGTATGACTTTTATTGTAACTTTAATTGAAACTTTCTTACATGTTAGAATAAAAGTCATTTTTAATTGTAATTTAAAACTTGGTAGAAGAATAAAATTTAATTTATTGTATTGAATTGGACTTGAAGTGATGCTTGGTATTTTGAGTTTTGCATAGTTAAATTAAATTTAATATTGGTTTAATATAAGTTTTTGCAATAGGTACTTAAAATTAGGTATTTTAAAATTGTTAAGAATGTATATTTGGTAGAATAAGTTTTTGGTGGTTTTTGAAAATATTCTAAGTTGTATGATAAAGTCATTTTTTTCTAATATTTTTGGTCAAGGGAAACCTTTCTTATTTGAGCAAAATTGTGTCAAATCTTACAATTTCTGAAGATTTTTTATTTTATTTATCGTTTAAGCCAAAATGAAATTAAGTGTTTGACCTTTGTTTCTATTATTTTATCCCTCAAATGAAATTGCTCATTTTTTAAATATATAACCAAAATGGAAACTAAAACTATGAAAACCAAAATTACTCAATATTTAAATAGATAAAATAAAATAGAACAATTAAAACTTCAAATACTGAACTTGCTTGCACACTAGGCGAGTGAAATCAAAAGTACAATCAAATCATTAACTTCAACAATTTCTTAGACCAGGTTCATAGATGGACATTAAATTTAAACACTTGAAATGGATAGTTCTTTTCTTAGTTTTAATTTTCCAACAAAAATGAGAAAAATCTGTAAACTAAGGATAATAATTACCATGAATATGTATAGGAATACCAAAAATTTACTCCTAATCCATCCATAAACCAAACACTACAACTATGGATTTGTTATTTGAAGCAACTGCTGCAGCTTTACACTAAAAATGATTTTCATAAAGTCAACACTTCTTTAGCATGGTATTTGTATTGACCAACAAAAGCTATTATATGAAAAACTGTAAACTATTTCATGCTATGAACAGGATCATGGAAGTTGCATAAGTGTAAGAAAGGGACCTATACTAAAATTTGTTGTGAAACCTTGCATGTGGAGAAACAAGGAGCAGTGACATGCATTCACAGAATCTGTGGAAAACCTTCCCTGCTGTCTTTAACAGTAGAACTGGATTCTGAATCAGTTCCAACCCTCCTAAATACTAGCTTTTGCTGGGGAAGTTGACCATTGGCAAATACTGTGACTTCTGTGTCCACTAAAATTGTGTCTTCCTCCTTGAACTCTCCTCTAAGAATACCCTTGGCAAGTTCATTCTCAACATTCTGCTGAATCACTCGCTTGACTGGCCTAGCACCGTAGTTTGGATCATACCCCAAACTTCCAAGGAGTTGGATTGCAGCTTCTGTCACTTGGATTTTCATCTTGCGATCTGCAATTCTCTTTTGCACCCGCTCCAACTGTAATAGACATAGGAAGTGAGTCTCGTGACAAAACATTGAAAGACCATACAACAATTTGCAGAATTTTAGACTTTCATCATCACAATATGTACACAGGTAATTCTTCTGAGTAGAATATGTTAGTCCTTCAAAATATCTCAAAATTTAGTTTAGTCTTTCGATGTCTCTATACTTTACATTCACCAAAAGTAGTATTGTTTTGGTCCCTCACCAGAGACCAGAAACATATGTTTACGATGAAAATGAGTAAAGGTGTATAGAATTTTCATGGGTACTAAAACCGAATTTTGAGAGATTAGAAACATATTTTACTCTTCTTTATTTTATAGGCGTGGACTTCAACATAATTGTATCTATTAGTGAGGAGAAAATTACCTGTAACCTGACAATGCTACTTATTTGGTCGCGGTCAAGAGGCCGGAAAACAATATACTCATCAACTCTATTCATGAATTCAGGGCGAAAGATTGATCTTGCTGCGTCCATTACCCTCTGCTTTATGGTTTCGTATGCTGACTCTTTGGGCACAGTGTCATTATCTGTGTGGAGAATGTACTGTGATCCAACATTTGAGGTCATAATGATAACTGTGTTGGTAAAACTTACAGTCCGGCCCTGTGAATCAGTTACTCTTCCATCATCCAAAATTTGAAGGAATACATTGAAAACATCTGAGTGTGCCTTCTCAATCTCATCAAACAAAATGACAGCATAAGGTCTGCGGCGAACTGTCTCTGTTAGTTGCCCTCCCTCTTCATACCCAACATACCCAGGTGGAGCCCCAATCAATCTTGAGACTGTATGTTTTTCCATGTACTCACTCATGTCAATTCGTACAAGTGCTTCTTCTGTGTTGAACAAATAGGAAGCAAGGGCCTTGGCTAGCTCAGTCTTTCCTACACCGGTTGGTCCCATAAACATGAAGCTAGCAATCGGTCGATGGGGATCTGAAAGGCCTGCTCTTGAACGTTGGATAGCCTCAGCTACTGCCTTGACAGCAGGATCTTGACCAACAACACGCTTATGAAGCTCTTCCTCTAAGTACAACAGCTTCTCTCGCTCTGATTGTTGAAGTTTTGAAATTGGAATACCGGTCCACTTGCTTACAATGTCAGCAATATCATTTCCAGTAACTTCTTCTCTCAACATAGACTTACCAGAGTTCATATATTCATGTAACTCCTTTTCTACACTTTCAAGTTGTCGTTGCAAGGAGTTTAGACTCCCATACTTTAATTCAGCTGCGCGATTAAGATCATACTCTCGCTCAGCCTGTTGAATCTCAAGATTTACCCTGTCTATCTGCATATATATGAACATCAGAAACCATCAGATTTCAATCTTCCAATTAACATAAAATCTTGTCTTAGTGCATGTGCATTTCTAATGTCAGTGCATAATTACCAACATCCTTGCACTGGTTCAGTGTGATGAAACCCCTGTCACAAGCTGTGTTCTAAACGTTCACTTATTTATATAAACTGAATGCACATTTCGCAAACACAACAAAATTCTGATAACATACCTCCTCTTTAATAGATTGTAGACGAGTCATTACAGACTTTTCATGCTCCCATTGCCCAGTCAATTCATCCTGTTTCTCTTTTAAGAGAGAGAGTTCTGTCTCAAGTCGATTTAATCTATCTTTAGAAGCCTTGCCTGTATCATTCATGAGAGAGAGTCTCTCCATCTCGAGTTTCAAGACTGACCGATTAATCTCATCAAGTGCAGTAGGTTTTGAAGTAATTTCCATTTTTAGTTTAGCAGCTGCTTCATCAACCAGATCGATAGCTGTAATTTTAGAAGTAGCAAGAAATTAGTGCTTTGTGAGTATCGTTGATGCAAGTCCACAAAAAAATGAAACACAGTAAAAAAATTTATTGAAAACTAGGAATAGTTTTGCATAAAAGGAGGAAAAAAAGAGCATAAATGAATAGTCCAAAATTGATATTGGCTTGAGATTATACAAAAGACAGAGTATTGACCTCCATTTATACTAGTCTGAGAATCATAATCCTAATCAATTGAAGAAACCGATTAGTGTACAGTGAAAAATAGGAACCACCTCCTAAGCCAACATCCAAGATACTTTAAGATATTGAGTTCCAATACTAATATTATGACATGCTTTTCCATATATTCTGAAAATTTTAACAAAATAAATTAACAAAACTAATAAATGATAAAATTATAAAAAGAGAAGTTGTAGCTATAAAGTAATCATTCAAATTCAAAACATTGAAAATGAATTAGACTATGGTCAAAATAATTTTAAAGCTCTATATAGTTTTAACGCTCTTAAGAACAGTTTCAATTAACACCTTATATCATTTATTGCTAAGGCCCTAATCCAGAATCCAAACATCATTCTTTTAAAAGTTGTAAGGTATCATAATACCAGAACTAATTATTTGCAGAAAAAAATACAACAAAAATTCATAATCTTTGTGTAATATATTCGGTTGCCAAGAGTCTTTAGCCAGTTATTAATACCTTTATCAGGCAGAAACCTCCCACTTATGTATCTATCAGAGAGAATTGCAGCATCTACAAGAGCACTGTCAGAAATGCGAACTCCATGATGCAGCTCGTATCTTTCCCGCAGTCCCCTCAGTATTGAAATGGTATCTTCAACAGATGGTTGGTCAACAAAAACTTGCTGGAAACGACGCTCAAGTGCAGGGTCCTTCTCAATATACTTTCGATACTCATCTAATGTTGTTGCACCAATACACCGCAGCTCTCCCCGACCAAGCATAGGCTTTAAGAGATTACCAGCATCCATAGCACCATTTGTAGCACCTAGCATGTGACATATAATTGTAATCAAATTCATCGGCCACATGTTTAATTTCTATTTTCAAATCACCATAGCTATAAACAAATGCAGTATTTCGGGAGAAAAATATTCGTTGAAATGTATCATCTTTCTCTAATCTGAATATCCATTGATTTGAAGGGTTTTCACACACCAGTTATGCACACAGAAAGAACAAAAAAATGGGGAAAGTCGTACAGACCCTTCAAACAGCTTTTGCAAAAACAAAAATTCAGCTACTAAAAGTGGCAAACTGTGAAATTCATTACCTGCCCCAACAACTGTATGGATTTCATCAATGAAAAGGATAGTCTGACCATCTGATTCTGTTACTTCTTTGAGAACAGCTTTCAGTCTATCTTCAAATTCTCCCCTGTATTTTGCTCCAGCAATGAGTGCACCCATATCAAGGGATATGAGCTGAAAGTACAAGTGTATCAGATTAATTTTACAACTCCTGGTCAACATACAGCTCAAAATGGAGAACAAAATAAGATAAATATTGCAAATTTATAAAACAAATCAATGGAATTAAGGGTAAGATTTAGAGGGTATAATAGATATCAATGTAATGAAAATGAGATAAAAACTTAGAAAAGCCAGTTAAAGTAAATCTATCCCACATTCCCATTCTTTCCCCTTTATCTTCCATTTTAAGAATATTAGGAATTTAGAATAGCCAAAATAAATCACATACCTTTCTATTCATCAAAGCTTGAGGAACATCTCCTTGAACAATTCTTTGAGCAAGTCTGTTTCCAAAGCATTGCTAGGTCAATGTTTAATGAAAACTACCACAAGCAACCAAATAAGGTATAAACATTTGACCTACTCATCTAACAAAATTACAAGAAAAACCAGGATCTCTGGTTCAGCAAAAATGTCTCAACAGCATCAATGAACATGGTTTCAGATTTTCAATCACATGACGTCACCTGATGTGGCTTCAGTACTACGATTGATGCAGTGTTTGCAACTACATTAGCCTGCAATTGCAGGTTGAATTCACAAGAAAAATTGTGACGGCCATAATGTCGCTTCTTTTTAAAACAAAAATAACATTTCACGATTGAAAGCTTGGAAAAAATGCTACACCACAACCCACATTGCTTGCAGTAAACACAGTGCTTGAAAGCACATAACCGCAAAGTAACTGCAACCGCAATTTAAATTGATTGTGGTCTCAATAACCATACAATTGATTACATTGTTTCTACCATTGATTCTAATCTATAATGCTATAGAAAAGGAAATGCCTAAATATTTGGTTTTTGTACAATAGAAGAAAAGAATAAATTGTTATTTCAAACAGTGTATCACCTCTTGCACTCAGTTTCCTGTTTTAAGGAACTTTACTTTCAAAAGCAGAAGAGAACTATCATTTTAAATTAGGCCAATCTCTTAAACTTACTTCCTACTTTTATGAAACTTGCATTTTGAAATATTATACTCGCATACAGAAAACAATATAATTTATATCTTAAAAATATTAATAAAAAATTGTAGCCATGTTCAAATAATTTGTATTTTGTTTCACAACAACGCAGTAGTCATTAATTTCTTGTATGTATGAGACAGGTTACACATGAAACTCAGGTAACGGATAACAGTAGCAGCATCTAAAATTTAATTTTAAAAAAATAATTTATAGTAATGTTTAAAAATAAGACAAACACAGGCAACAGTTGGGAGGAAGACCTAAACACTTACCCTTCAGAGATTGCTGTTTTTCCAACACCAGGCTCTCCAATTAGCACAGGATTATTCTTTGTTCTCCTGGAGAGAATTTGAATGCACCTGCGTATTTCATCATCTCTTCCTATGACTGGGTCAAGTTTTCCTGCTTTAGCCATTGCCGTCAAATCTTTCCCATATTTTTCCAAGGCTTCATACTTTCCTTCAGGATCTATAGCAAATTGAAACTGAGGCTTATGAATCATAAGATATTTCCAAATAAAAACATTGCATGTACAGATCCTCATAGCCCATCGTCAAGCACAGGTTCTAGCACAAAGAGATTATGGCCCCTTTTAAAAGAATTTTGCTGTTTTCATTTTCTGTCTTCACTTGTACAGGAAACAGGGAAAACAAAAAAATAATTGTTTTCAATGTGCCAGTACAAATCTTTGAAAAAAAGATGACAGTTTTGTAATTAAAAATAAAAGAGAAATGAAAAAAAGAAGTAAATAGACCCTAAAGTTTTTAGTAGCAGAAAATAACCCCCTCTCCCAAACAAAAGCAGGTAACAAATAGAAAACAGAATGTCAATAGACAGCAACATTATATACTTAAAATTTAGATCACCTTGGTCAATAACTGACTGGCGTCCCCTTACGGACTCTATGGCAGATTTAAGACCTTGCTCAGATATTTGAAAATCTCTGAACAATATCTTCCCGAATCGTTTATCTTGGGAAAAACCAAGAACAAAGTGCTCAACTGACACAAATGAGTCCCCATATTCTTTCTTGAACTCCCTAGCTCTCTGAATCAATGCCTCCAAATCACGACCCAACATTGAACCAGCTGATTCCCCTAGAACCTTACATAATAGGACAAGAGTAACAATCAGGTTCTTGGACTCCAGAGTGTATTTATAGGCATCTAAAAAGACACAATGAATGCCTATGAGTTTTGCTCCATATCATGTGCATATTCTCAAAGTTGTATACTTATATCTAATAGTGAATTGGAAATTTAAGTGCTATCTGACAAATACTGGATCTGAACTGCAACCAAGACCTGTAACTCAGCAATATTTTGAACATCGATGCAACAAGTCTTTTCAAGCACCAGCAATGAAAATCTCATTAATTATAGGCTGCTCATAGAATCATACTGAATCAAGAGTGCAAATAAATAAGAGATTTTGCCACACATAATAATATAATTTGAATAAAGAAAAAGACTTAGGGTTTGAATTGCATATCATCGATATATTAACTGTTTGATCTAATTAGTTTGCCATTTTACTCCTTTCCTCTACAATTTTTGCTAGGATGAGAACAACACTTCATAATCGGTCAGACCTAGTTTCACCATTCAACTCAATGTTACGACATTATAAAAACAGAAGAAAATGTTGAGGACTTAATACAATTTCTATTTAGGTCTTAATCTGAAGGAAAATTACACCCATAATCCAAGTTGCAAGATAATATCGGTCAAACCAATAACATCTCATACCTAAAATAGAGCCAACAAGAGGAAGCCAGACTATGATAACAAGATAAAGACATAACTATGAGCATCAAAGCATATGCAAATTTGACTTAGTCAATCACCTTGGGTTGCCGCTTAATGTGCTTATCAGTGGCCTCTAGAAGCCGAGTATTATCTACCCCAACCTTAGAAAAGATTCGGCGAGCAAGTCCGTTCTTTTGCTCTAACAAAGCTTTCATCAAGTGCTCTGTCTCCACAATCTGATGCTTGTTCTCCTTAGCCACTTCTGGTGCAGTGATAATAGCTTGCCATGCCATTTCTGTGAATTCCTGTTGTGTAATCTGTCATTGCATCAAAACCCAATATCAATCACTACACCTCTGAAATTCCAACCATCAGCATAATAAGTGACCCAAAATCAGAAACAATTTAGATTGCCACAATTGAAATGAATCGAGTTAACTTGAGGTAAGCCAAACTTGACTTGCATGAGCTAATATATTAAACTGATAAACCAATTACTTAAATGTAACACAATAAATGTACTTTACATATGTTTAGCTAAACTAATTTAGTATTATTTTCATAACAACAACAGACCAAGAATAAACTAAGCATTAATATAGTTAGGTTTAAATACCTTTTTCATTCTTGCAAATATACAAATTTTTGCTTTTAATCTGTAAACTTGTTTAACATCCTTGTAATATCCAAATCTTCCATTTTGGTCCTTTTTGTTCCAAAACACTAGGGTGGTTCCATCAGGCGTTACGAAAATGCTTGTGTAACAATACCAAATGGGGTCAGATAAGCATTTTGTAGCAGAGACTAATGAGAGAGAAAAAAAAAAGGTCGGAATATTTCAAGGATCATAAACAAAACAAAATCACACGAACTAAAAGAAAAAAGTTTGTCGAGTGAAAAAGGTATCTGGCCATGTATTCAATAAATTGCTATCATAACATGTAAAAGCTCAACAACGTCCATCGGGCAACGACCCATTACAACTACAACAAGTTTTAGTAAAAAAAACACACCTCTCAACCATAATACAGTAGATTAAACTTATAACATTAAAATAAAGCACAAATCTTAAATCCAAAGGGCTTAAATGCTTCGAAAATGAAACATCACAAATCGTTAAATTTATTTAATTATCACATATTCCTTTCTTCAAAAAAAAGTTAAATGCACTCTCAGTTCCAACAGAAAAAAAAAATGTTCATTTTTAGTCTAAAATAATAATCTTTTAATGTCTACCTATCATGAAAATGTACCAGGTGTGTATCCTCTTCAATTAATGATATCCCTGCACTTGACACAATCATCTATATATATTTTTTCCAAGAACTAAAATCAAATGTAACCCATATTTAATATTTAAGTATTTGAAGTAAACCCAAAAGTGACAATAGTACTATCTAGAAGTAACATCAAGGAGAGTAAATTACATTGACACTTTTTCTTATTCAGCAAACCATTTTCTGTCGCTACAATGACCCTTTAATCTTTTGAAAATCATTGCTCACCTATTTTACTCATTAAACTAACTTTTCTAAATTGATTGTAAAATGTCAAACATTAACAAAAAGGTATCATGCAATCTGAAAGTGTAATTTTCTCATTTATTAAGCATTTCCTTCGTTTATAAGCTCATTAACACTAATTCCAAAACCCTAAAAGGATTGATTAACAATGAATACGGTTATGAATGTGCAAGCATACTTTTCCACTTGATGAAACCGTGCAGCGAACAGAGAACTGCGCAAGGTTTCTTCGCGTTCTCGAAGACCCATTTGAGAAAGCTTCTCTTTTCTTCGACGGCACCGAAATCAAACTCTTCAACGAAGTTGGGTTCGTGGGAAAGCCAAAGGAGACTTGAAACTGCGCGAATCGAGCGTGGCTTCTGTGGCTGCGAATTGGAACGGAAGGACGAAGAGCAATACCCGGAAACGACGTCGCAGAGGCCATCGCCGGTGACCGGAAACGGCGAGGAATTTTCCGGCAAGGTTGGTGGTTGACGTGGAGAAGGTTGTGTCAGTTGTGCGGGCGCAAAACAAAGCGAATCTGATAAGAGCTGATGGATATTGGATAAGCCGGGTGCGCAATGCGCCACCTCAACATGTGGTTTGCTTTGGATATGCTTTGAATTGGACCACGCTCTACAATTTTTTTCAACCTTTGAAATTAAATTTTATTTTCATAAATATAAAATATTATAAAAATATAATAAACCATTAATAAAATAAAAAATCTTTATTTGAACCAATAACATAGAGATACATCATTTTTTCACTTCATTTTATAATATTATTGCAAGTAAAAATTTAAGAAAATATATTAATGATTATTAATAATAATAGTTTACATAAAACTTATATTCATAATAAATAGATTTAAACGTTTTAATATTGAAAACATTGTAATATAAAATTGTTTTTAACTATTGACAACTAGGATTTTAGCATGTACGATTTAAAGGATAAATGTTTATTTTATATAACTAAAGTGTATAATAAAAATACCTTTTGATCTCTCTCTATATATAATTATAAGGTTTAGTTATAACATTCATCACATAATCTAAAAGAGTGTTAAGAAATGGCATTCATTAAATCACTTTTATGATATATATTAATAATCTATGTAATCATATGAAGAGAAAATACATACGTTGTTATAATAAAAAAAGTATAGTTAAAAAAATAAAAGTAAAAATTAAAGATTTTTCAGTGATCACTTAAAAGAAATAACATAGTATTATATAAATAAAAAAAATTCAAGAAACTTAAATAAAAGTTGTATAATTTATTAGATATTTTTTACATGTATTTTATTCTCAATGTAAGATCTTAGCCATGTCAACTATGTGTATATTTGATGTTTATTGTGAAGTTCAAAACCTTTGTTTTATCCATAAATCTCTTGTTTGTTTAAATTTGAACCTCAATTGAATTTTGAGATTTATGTAAGAATTAATTAACTGTCTCTTTTAAAAGAAAAAGTATAGTTATTTTGAGATAAGTGTATATATAAAAAAATATATATATATATATATATATATATATATATATAAGTAGATAATTACAGTTAATTGTTAAGATATTAATATTAAAGATACTCAAGTGAGAATATTATCTGATATTAAATTGCATAAAATTAGAATTTATTGGGTTTGTTACTGTTCGTTTTGATTATTTACTCTTATTAATGTACTGAATAAATGCACGTATTCTGGTGTAAACTCTGAAACTATGTCTGGAGATGCTAGTAAAAGGACATAAAAGCAGGGTTTGAATGTTCTTTTCCTTTTTTTTTTCCATTTTTTTAAACAAATTGTATGTATAAACATTTTTATCTCTCAATCTTTTGCTATCAATGATTGTCAAGTAATCTGTCTCTTGAGTCTGTCTCTTTATAATAAAAATAGGTAATATTTTTGAAAACTCAAAACTTATTTAAGTTTAATTAATTATAAATAAATAATATTTCAAACATTTAAATTATAATATACATTTTATTTATATAATTATACAAAGTTGTTTTCAATTATTGATTAATAAAAATATTGAAATTTAATTTAAAAATAAAGATAGATTGAAAAAGACATCCTCAATGAAGACTAACCTGTAACAACTCTTATTTGCCTATTTTAGACTTTACTTACCTTCCACTGAAATCTTTGAATAGTTATAAATTATGTTCATGAACAAAAATTAAATAATTATTCTAATTTATTCCTCTGGTATCGAAATGTGAAAGAAAGACTATTCTTAAAATTTCATTCATTTAATTTAGATTTTATTTTTAATAGCCTTCTTTCTATTCTTGATATCAATTTTGAAAAAATGATAATGTAGAAAAAATATTAATTCTAATTGAAATTAATATAATTAAATAATATGCTTAAATATATTTTTAATTCATATAAAATGAATAAGTTTTAATTTTGATTCCTTGAATTTTTTTTATTAAAGCATCATTTTGAAAAACGCTAAGATAGATGTATTAATCTATCTTAAAATGAATATTAAAACCTGAAAATTAAAATTCATAAAAGATATTTTTGCAGAAAGTAAAACCAAAACCTACACATTTTATAAATATTACAAAAAGTGATTTCAAATTTTACAAAATAATAAATAAAGAAAAATTTTAGAAACCAAAATCAAAATTCCTTAATTTTACATGATTTAAAAATATATTTAAATCTAAATAATATTAGTTAATTATTTTTTAGACAATTTGTTAATTTTGTTAGTTAGTATGAATCTATCTCCTTTATGTTGAACACGAAGGGAGTGTATAGTGAGAATATTTATTAAAAAGTTTCTTACCGTCAATTTCTTTTACTAAGCAAAGGAATGTTTTTCATAAAATTGTTTTATGAGAGTATAATTTTCTGAAATTAAAAAAAATTACTTTTTTAGTTTTTTTTAAATAAGATTATTAGGAACAATATTTTTCAACAATATATTTTAGGCCTGTTGTCCACAAATTGTTTTCATGGGTTTTGAAATTCTAACGTCTTGGAGTTATTTTTCTAGTGCAATAAAAATATCACACTTCTTTTTATTATTTCGTTCAATGTGGTAAATAATTCAAGTTTGTAAGAATATAAAGTAATTTTTTCTTTTTTCATTTTTAGCAAAAATATTTTATTAACAATATTTATAAGCAATAATATTGATTTTAATCATTCTTAGCAAGGTTAACAAAATTCATTATGTCAATTTCACTGAATATATATGTACAATACAAGAGTTATTGAGTTACATATTCTCCAATTATTGTAATTCTATTCAATTTACCATTTCCTTGTTCAATCTATGAACATATTTTCTTGCAAACTGATCAATAAAATGAAGCACTTCTGAAATTATTTATTGATACAGGGTTCTTTACAATGATCACAAATCATTCAAGAAGTTAAAGCCATAAAATCAGATTTTGAAGAGGTTTAACACTAGATGCATTTTGCACCAAGCTGAAGCACAAGCACAATTGTAGAGAAACCAATAACTCCTTCACAAGCCAAAAACTCTTTAGCTGTAGTTTTCATGATGCATGCAACCAAAGAGTTTGTGTATGAGGAAATCTTTTGAAAGCCATAAAAATGAATACAAGTGTGATTTGATGACATCTTCTGTTCAATCTGAACACTATAATATCACACAAACACATTTGTTCTGCTTTGCTTCACTTGCTACTTTCCTAGCTGTTTCAAGACAAAAACACCAGAATGTCAAAAAGAATCAAATAAAGCACCAAAACCATATGAACTCAAGATTGATCACACTCACACATTACCCCAGAAGTTTTGTATTTATGGCATGCATGAATAAACAACTTAAGTAGGGTCTCATTTTATAAGTTTTATCCTATAAGCATTTATATAAGTTGCTAATACCACTAATATGAGGAAATATAGTTAAGAGTATGCTTAGATAAATATTAAAAAGTAATACTAAACCTTTTTCCACAGAAGGTGGTTGCACAACCACGTGCATTGTTGTAACTCCACCAGGCAGATCACACAATGGACTCTGACATTCTCCCACTGTTCTGTTGTTCTCCAATATTTTTCCGGCACTAATTAACTTCAAATCTTTAACAGTTCTTGGTCCATAGTCCTTATCTTCAAAACATAAAGGCAAATTCACAGATCTCATTTGTGTCACTAAAATAAGAATAAAGATCATTGAATGCATGACAGCACAATCTCTAGTTTGAACACTTTTTCTTCAACTAATGCATGTGATTTTCTTTGTATCTGGTGTACCAAGTTGCAGCGAATATGGCTCATGGCATGAAACCTTGGCTATTCAAACACACTAAAGAAATTATATAGGAACTAAAACCTCCTTAGTTTTTTCAAAATTTAGCTTATGGTTTTGGTAAAATATGGCATTGTAAAGGGGAACAAATAGACACAACATGGAATAAGAGGAGCTTAAGTTTAAGAAACTACTAACTGAGACATGTAAGTTATGTAACAAATATATGGCTCTTTTATAGTTAAAAGCCTTTCTATGAAATTTAAAACTCCTATTTATGGAGTGCTTTTCCACGTAGGAAAAAAGGGAGATTTCTAAACCATGGCACAACAAAAAAATGTTCTCAACATGCATGTACACAAGGATTTTCAGGAATGCATATCTCAGACACGCTTAGAAAGTCACAAGGTTCCATCAAATGGAAATTTCTTCTTGTCTTTGTTATAACCAACATATAGTTTATTCTTGGATCTCGGTTCTCATCACAAGCGTGAACTAGATCCATAGTGCATGATCACAGGCATGATCTACACCCAAACTTCAAAAGTAATAACTATGTATTTGAATGAATCATGATTTCCACTACATCACTTCATCCGATCACCTCTTCCTACTATGCAATACCGAGTTCAGGAAAAAGCTACCAAAAAGGATAACAAACAGGAACAATATAACACTTTCTGACATTGACATCTAACTATTAGTTGGAGGACTAAAAGAGATTCTAAAAATGAAACAAGACACATAACTAACCTTTTGGCCATTGAGCAAGAAGACTTGCTTTCAGTGTTGCAATACTAGTAGCAGCAGCATAACTTTTAGGGCCAATATCAGAATCATCACTCAACCGAAACTTGATCTCTAACTGATCTTGGCTCCCAGCCATACCCAGAGGCTAAGAAACTTGCAAAATTTCAGAAATCAAATAGCTTCAACCTCAGACCAAGAGGATGATTGAATCACTTCAATTGAGTGTCAATGATGAAAAAGGGTAACTGAATCAAGTATATCACTGGAGTAGTACTCTGCAAAATTTGATACAAAAGAAAAATTATCAGTCCTCTCTCCTCTCAAGTGACACTCAATACCCATATAGTATTCAAAATCTCAATTGGTATAGTAGATAGCCATGGAATCTAAGAAGAGGCATGAAAAGTAGAGATTAAAATCCCTGGCATAAGAATATGAAGTTATGCATGGAGAATAAATGAGCTGGAACTGTGCCAAATAAGTAAACAGAATAAAGTGATTGAATCCAACAAACAAGTAGTGCTTAAAAGGAAACATAATAGCAGAATTCACCACACTGTGACAAAGGAATCTTTCTAAAACAGCTACAAGCCAAAATCAAATCCATACTCAAGAGGGTACTTGTGCAATCACAGAACCAACTTGAATTCCCAACTCGGCCACCTGCAAAACTAGCAAAGGGAACTTTCAAGGCTTGTCACAATTGGGTCAATCACTAATCTGGTTGGTAGTTGTGTCAATCAGAGAAGTTGAGTGAAAAGAGAGATGAAAGAAGAAGTGAGTGGTGTTCTGTTCTGCAACAACTGAAATCACAGGAAACAAAGGAAGAGTAGGAAGGGGTGTTTAGGAGTTTTCAATTGTTGGAATCTCGTTGTTCTATTGATATGTGGAAAGGGAGAAACATGAGTTATTCTTATTCATCCAAAGAGGGTCAATTTTTGGCTGAATTTCGGTGTCAGAAACAGTTCAGAAGGTTCAATCAGTCAATCAAACAAACAAACAGCATGTGTGCCACTCCCACATTCTTAACATCTACGAACTTACCATCATTTCCAACCGCGTCTTTTATAAGCAGGTCAATGCAACAATGTTACATTAAGCCAAAACCACCATGAATTCATTACATCAATACAAGGTAAAACAAAATCATTCTTACAAATTTTTACAATGACTATTTTTTTTTCTTACATTTACTCTCCATAACTCTGAACAAAATGCGAAATTTTGTAAATCCAACTACTGTTGAATCATGACAAAGTATTTTCATGATCATACATGTAAATTTAGATAAATTTAATATTCCCAAATATATAGTTTTATAGTCAATATATGATACTTTGAAATAAAGGTGATTTATAAAATATTAAATACTTTATAAATTATACACAAGAGTAAGATAAATAAATATGGATTGTTGAATCTCATTAAAAAAAAAGTTAAGATTAAAACTACTAACTCATGTTATTTAAAAAAAAAATCATATTATTCTTTTTAGGGTTTAGGGGTTTTATACATAATTCTAGTTACCTAAATTTATTTCTCCCACTCCCACATAGAAAAAAAAAACTCTCTCCACACACACATGTGATTTCATTTAGTTTGTATAAAAATTTGCTGCAAAATATGACATTACTAATATAAAAAAATCAACTTTTTTTTATGTTTGTTTCTCTTAAAAGTCTTTGTAGAAAAGCTGATTGAAAGATCAGTTGAAGGATTGTCTTATTGAATTAGGTATATGAAAGAGAAAAGTTAAAGCCAAAACTCTTGATGAGGGTTTGAATTGGTACAAATAGATGCATCAATAGCTATGGCAGCCAATATTATTGTCCATTGTGATGGAAATGTGATTCAATATTCCAAACTTGATGTGCTAACAAACCCATTCAAGGAATAGTCTCTATCAAATGACGGCTGAAAATATAAATTCTGAAGAAACCATACATATAAGACCTCATATTAGAAAAATAATTACATATATGCTAGCATTCTTATTAGTTTTTGCAAGAGCAACCATTTTTTCTGAAATGGGTGTTTGAAGATTCTTTACATGGGGAGATATTATAGCATGATATCTAGTATTTCTTTTGTTCTTTATTAATAGTTAAAAGTTATTTAAATTATAAAATTATGAGTGAAACTTAGATTTTACCAATTTATAATTTTTAATAAATTTTAGAATTGAATATGTTTTCACCATCAAAACATGGTCATTTTTTTCCCTTGAAAAAACCTCTTTTAACTTTTGCCTCCTGATTTTTTGTTTCATCCTTAAACTTTTCTGCTATGTTAAGTGGTCCCTGAATATTTTCTATCATATAGTAATGTGTCAAATTATCAGAGTCAATATAACAACATGGATAAAATACAAAATAGTTTTTTAGGGACTCAAGCAAGAAAAAATGATACAGATTAAAATAAAAACCAGACATATTGCTGAAGCTAAAAACATGTTTTAAATTAAATTTGAATAATGAAAAAGAGTGCATTAAAAATAGTAGGTTGTTACCATTTCTTTGTTCCAAAATGTAGAAGATTAAGCTCTTCCATAAGCTACAAAACTAATTGGCACTTGTTAATTTTTAATCATGCAACCAAATCACTTGTCAACTAACATGATTAAAGAAAATGTGAAAAGTATAACATTATATGACATGGTAGGTCCAAACTTTGATTTTAAATGTCCTGAAAAAATAAAGGTAAGATCCTCCAAGCACTTTGAAGGGATCATCATGCATTATGGCATAATAGTTGTAATGGAATTCAAGTCATCACCAACTTTGCAAAATCCTTCTTTCAGATTCTTCTTATTTTTATATTTTATCATTCTTTTTCATTTGGTTAATCCTTAGTGTACGTTAAAGTTAATAATCTCTTGATTGTGTAGAATCTCATTACCATTGGTACTTTTGGACTTATGTGAACAAGGGGAATAAATCAACCTTCAAATCCATGCATATGAATCATGTTATCTAATTACTGTTGAAAAGAAATATTCCAGAAGGGATTTGACTAAGATTTTTTTGCCAAAAGTAGTAAAAAGAAAGCAGTGGAGTGATAAAAAGAGAAGAAAAAAAAAAGGACAGAGAAAGACAGAAGCTAAAAAGATTGTGATAATGTACAGAAAAAGGTAAACTGAGTAGTCACTGATTAAATGATTAGAAAATGAGTGATTAAAATCCTCAAGAAAAGTTCAGTTAAAAACATTAAGTATAAAATATTACCAACTAAACGTCAATTTTTTTATGCATAACATGTTGGTACTTGATACATTAGAATAATTCTGTAAGCACTAAAATCCAGACAAGCATCAAACAAAGTCAGAAAACTTGCATATAAATAAATAGTGCATTTTAAATGTAATAACTTCCTTCTTTCATAATAAAATATTTTCAATTTTACTCCCTTAACACATTGATCTTCATAAAACTGAGAAACAAAAAGTTTGTAATACCATGCAATTTGTATTTATTTGAGTTTAATTGAAGTGCACTATCAGTGTAAATTTTTAAACATCAGCCAAACAGAAATCAGATTTGATAGTTAACAAACTTAATATATGACAATTTATGTATACAAAATACCCTTTGGTTCATATATTATTTGTTCTATTTATTATGCTGTTTTAAAATACTTTCTATGATGCCAATTTTGTGAACGCAAGGGCTGCAAAGATCAAGAACACAGTCACTGAAGGAAAAACTGGAATGGAGAAGGGTAAAAAAGAATTATCTGCACATTTCCAATGTCTGGTAATCATACACAACGAATAACAATATATATAGATATAGATATATCCTACAGACAATTCCCCAATTCAATGGACCTGTTGTAACAAAGCAATCTCAAGAACTACTGCTCCTACAATTCACCATCATGATATCAAATCCAATAGGGTGAATGTAAAAATTGGTGCTAACAAAAATTAACAAACTAAAAAATGATGGGGGGAGAACACTGCACTAGTTGGGGAACCTCACAAATGAACTGTCCTAGCACTTGTGTTCTAAACAATGAACTAGTTTGATGACACAGGCAAATGACCATGACCCTTTTTTATCTTCAGCATTCAGTTTATTCTCCAACATTCACTAAGGAATTTTTGATACAGTATCCCCACATAAGACCAATAACAGTATCCTTTCACCAACCAAAATCTATAGGGCGTGTTTGTATGTAACAAGACTGATGATTCTCATGGCCATGCCAGGATGGCAACTGTGCGTGCAAAAATGTAGAGGGTGGCAGCAAATCCACCCACCATGTCCTTGATAACTTTGCCCTCTCAACCAATTTTCTATTGACTTCTCAAAATTCATCTTGAAGAAAACCTCAAGCCGCAAAAATTTAGATGAAACCTGTATTTACTCGTCCTTTGTGTAGTATGCATGCACTGTTGTTTCAAACCATAGTGCATCTCATGGCAGACTATGAATCCAAGATGTGACAATTTCTAACAAAATCATTTGAATAGTTGACATACTTGGTCCAAAATGGCCTAAGATGTTCAAAGCCAATTTGCAACCAAGGTTTTGACTGGCCGTTGTAATGAATAACTGCAGCCTTCTTCACACTCTCAATATCGGTTTTGTTCTGATAACCCAAGCCAAGCATGTGCCAAGAGTGGTCAATAGGGTAAACATGACCTTTAAATGCAATCAAAGCAGGGGGAAGGGTTCCAAGCTTCCACATCGTCAGGTTTGACCTCAGATTCTGCCATACAAAATAGAACATAAGAAACTAAAGGTCATGCATTCTCATACTACCACTAATACATATACAAACACCCTTGAACACAAGCATGTGTGTGTGTGTGGTCATTTGAGGATGAAATTGTATATATGTCTATGAATCCATGTGAACCTTGGAACTAGTACCATAGCCTTAATTTAAAATTCAGAAATTGGTAGAACTTTAAATTATTGAATATTGACAAATAAAGAAAAATAATTGAGCAAATGGATTGTATTAGTTTGAGTATATTTGGGCTTTACCTCTTTCAGCCAGGTATGATATGTCTCTCTAATGTTTGTTGATCTCCATGCACGCAGATCAAATACATTCATCCCATAAGCCCAAGCACACTCATCAGGGTCCAAATGTTGTGCAATAAGGGGGTGGGAAAAATTGAAGTAGTTCCTAAAATGCTTATTCATTACCCACTCATCATCGCCTCTGCAAGTTTCCACAGCTCCATTAACTTTTCCATTCAGATTAATTTCCCAAAGCAGAGACAAGTCACGTTGAACCACAACATCATCATCCATAAAAACCACTTTGTCAAGGTTTGGAAAAAGCTGTTCAACACAAGGAAAACACAATCAGCATCCTCCATTCATTTCATGATTTATATTCCTTTAGTAAATTAACCCCACTGGTAAAACACTTTGGGCCAAGCACTTTACATGAAATAGTTCAATCATGTTTTAACACAGTTTTTATGTTTTCTTTAATTATCAGAATCCAGAGACATTTGGTACTGATGAGCCACTTTTTCTTCTACAAATTCAGCTAAGGAGCTTAAAATGTAGAATTTACAGATGAATACTCAGCTTGGAATGAGGCAGTATAAAAGCCACGTTCTAAGGTCCTAGTCAATCATTCATTTTCAGTTCTATTCACTCACTATACACTATCAAAAAGGCAAATCACACACAATATAAGATTCTTTGTCAAATCTAATATAAAATTGTTTCCTAATTCTTTCTGAATTATGATCTGAAAAACTTCAATTTCAACAATATTCATAGATAATAGAGAGAGAATAGACAGCCGCAGCCGGAGAGAAAAATGATAATTGTTGAATCCAACTTACCTCAGGTAAGTAAATGCGGAGATGGTTGAGTAAAGATATATACTTTGGACTTCTAGCCTGCAATACTGAGGCATATTTCTTTGGATTGGTATCACTGAGATTGTTTCTGGCAAAGTTACTCCCATGGTAGTAATTCCTTATACCATTTTGATTTTCTACGGCTTCAAGAACGGGAACATTTTCTCTCGTCAACCAATCAAACTGGTGAATGCCTCTGACTTCGACTATAGCAGGAGTGGCGGGATTTAGTGCAAACCATGAGTGCATACCGGCATAAGTTTTTTTGTCGGTGATGACGTGGAAGACTATATTCTCAGGTTTGTTAGATGACTGCACAGTAGAAGTAACAACTACAGAAGCAGCCAAAATGTTATCAGTTGAAACGATAAAATGGTGGTAAGAGTTGTCAGACAGTGTAGGTAGCAACTCTGGAGGAGGCAGTTGTTTGCGTGCATGGGCATTTGAGGAATATTCATCAGTCAAACGCAGAGACAGGCAATGAATTCCTTTAGGAACTGAACTTGCTGCAAAGTGTTTATTCATCAGCTCTGCAAATTTAGCTTCTCTGGTGTCTTTCTGAAATTTCTCCATCTGTTCAAAGACATAGTACAATGTAGCCAAGATCAATATAATTATCACCTAGCACCACTATTAAAACAGGAACTAAAATATCTATTACGACAAATGTGCCAATGCTATGGAATAATAATAATGATGATGCGATGTACTACTCACTATATATTTGTGATGAGAGTATGAAGACCTCAAAAAATACTACCAACTGCACATAAATAGACATTTGCCTGTTTGGCAATTCTATGAAATTTGCAACTATTAGTCACTATTCTAAAATATCACTACGAGAAAGGAGCCATTTTTCATTTGGTCAAATCAACCAATAGTCCTCTTATTATTGTATTATTTAGACGATGACTTCTGATTATTTGTCCAACATTTCAAAACAATAATATAATAAACCCCACACTACTTATAAAACTGTACTATTTGTTCTCTGGTGTATAAAAAACTATCTCCAGTAAATTCAGATAAAGGAAGACTGATAGTAAGCACAATCACTCACGATACTTTGCATAAAAGAATCAAACTGTAAATTGAATTTCATGGAAGGTAATGACCAACATACATCTTGGTAAAAGCAATCTACATAATCTTGGAGTGTTCCTAATTGACTTTCACTATGACATAGCATAAAGTAATAAGCAGCAGAGTATAAATCTTTTACGTAACATCTAAATAGGCACATAACTAATTATAGGGAAAAATAATTTCAAAAATCCCTTTAAATGCCTAAATTCAGCACACATAAAATGAACTTGTGATGAAACTTTTTTTTATTCCATTTAATTGTAGTTGCAAACAAAGAAACATTTAAGTTAAACCCTAAATATTATAATAATGATACAAGCAAAAGGGCATTTGAATATGATGTAAAACAGTTAGAGATTTAGCTCCCTAAACCTACACTGAGGGGCTATACTTAGGGGATAAAAGAAAGATATAATCTTTGATTAGAAAATCTTAACCACTGATTTTCTAACCAATGGTTATAACTGAACTTTATACTGAAGTTTATCCCCCTCATCATAGAGGAGCTACATCCCAAAACCAGACTTCACCATCAGCTTGGAGGTTCAAATAAATATACACAAAGGAAGAAAATAGTGATATTACAAGCTGAATCATTGTATCAACGGACAATGTGTTACTAAAAAAATAGCCACAATTCACATATAGCAAATCAGTTATCCCAACCTCAACCTTTCGGTATTCGAATTTCAGTAATGCCTAAAATGTGTGTTTTCATTATAAGTCAATTATAATGACTAAAATTTGAAAACATCAGGAATTCAATTTCAGGTAATACATAATACTTAATGCAAGCATAACACAACTTACCATTCCCCTTAACATGAATGCAAATGTTTTTGCATCATATTGATTGCTCTTCATATCAGAAACCAGTTGCTCAAACGAATCCGGCAGGTTTAGAGCAGGTGGAATTTCCCCGGTCTTTACTTCGTTGAGGATCTTGTAAAAATCTCTAACTAGTCTCTTCTGCACATTTACAATCATCACAAGAAGGCTTCAGAATTCAGATCATAGTTATTTAACCAAAACATTAGTAGATTTGATTGAAAATTAGAAAAAAACAAATCTATTTGAAGTAACAAAATTATTTACCGATGAATCATCAACCCTACCAAGAAGCCGTGGTCCCAACCTCCTACCTAAACAATCTGGAGAATAAAAAACAAGGAACCAGTCAAGAATCAGAAATAGACAAGAAAGTGAGACAAACAACGAACTTCCAGAACCTGATATGTGTATGATGAAGAAAGATACAAAGATACAAGATGTTTCAAAATGATAGAAAAAGATCCATCAAAACTTTGACCAACAACTGAAAGCAGAACACCAGTTTTATAAAGTCAGAGCTGAAGAAGCGCAAAATCCAACCAGATTTAATTAATTAACAATAAGACAATAATTTCCGGTGCTAATACACAAAGCATGTAATCGGTTGCCACATGAAAGAAGCAAGGTACAAATTTCAGCAATGCATGTCAAGAACAATCATCATCCGTTGTCACTATCACTACTAATCCAAAGTTCAACTGCAATAAAGCTATGCAACAAATGATCACGAGTCACTTAAATTGGACAGTTACACTTGAGATCCTGAAATGAAGGCAAATGCTAGCTCAGCTAGAAAAAGAAACACTGACAAGATCACCATAAGGTAAACAATCTATGATTGCAATAAAACATTTCCAGGCCACCCTAGCACATGAACAGTTTTTACCCCAAAATCCAAATCCAGATCCTTCTTAGTGCAATAAATTAACAAAAAACACATGCCAATCTAATTTATCCAAAATCAAACCATATCCACACCACAACAACAACAGCCTAATAAAATCAGGTAAGGTCAGCTACACAGATCACATCAACTTCATTTAGTTCGACCACTGACCAAAAACAAATGCATACACAATGTAACCAAGTGAATAAATACAAGTCTCATAAGTTATAAGGTGAGATTGGCTACACAGATCACACAAAGTCATTTAGTTAGACTAAAGAGCAAATACAGATGAATACGCAATGTAATCAAGAGAATAATAAAAGTCTCATAAGATATCCCACAAGGTGAGATTGGCTACATGACCACACAGCATGGATCACGATAGTCATGTAGTTCGGCTAAAGACCAAATACAAAATATACACACAATGTAACCAAATGAATAAATAAAAGGCCAATCAGATATCACCAGATGAGGTAGACTACATGGATAACTCAACATGAATTAGACTAAAGACAAAGCACAGACACATACACAATGTACCCAGATAAATAAACAATGAAAGGGCGTAATAAAATGAAGAATTGGAAGAAGAAGAAGAAGAAAAGAGTACCAAAAGAGGAGCACTTGTTGACACCTTCAAGGGTAACAAGAGCAGTGAGAATGAAGACAAAGGGCAACAAGAAAGCAAGGATGAGGATGGTGTGGAAGAGGGTTCGATAGGAAATGTGGCAAGCTGCTACCTTGATCTTCATCAAGTCAATAATCCCATTGTTGCTCGATATCGTGATGCTTCTCATGCTAGGCGAGAAGTGAAGCTGCATCGTCGTGTATGCTGCCGCACCACCACCAGATCGTTGCCCCCCACAACAACCCTACAACCACCTGAAACCATCTTCATCACCCATGTCCCTGCAAAACCCACCATCATCAGATCCACCACGATCGTTCCCGGGTCTCCTCCAAGCCCGCATTGGAAGCTCCAGCCAATTGGGTATCCGATTCTCGCCCAAAGGAATCAACTTTCTTCTGGGTTGTGAAGTTCCTCTTCCATGGATCAGGAACAACGGTGAGAGAAAGAGAGAGAAGGACACAGAAACAAAGAGAGAGAAAATATGTTTTCTATTTCCGGAAAATTATGAAAATAATTAAGCAAAGAAAAATATGAAAAAGCTTTTGTGAGTCAAAACCGTGTTGGGGTTAGAGAGAGTGTGTGTGTGAGAGAGAGAGGGAGAGAAAGGGAGGAGAGAGAAATTTGGGGTGAGTTTGACCTTGAGATTAGGAAGTAGAACATTGTTTTTTGCAGTTAATTTTAGGTAGGTCCTATGTTTATGGACAACTCTTTAAGAATTATGTGGATAGCATTCAGAGCAAGTGGTGGTTAATTTTAGTTAATGTATCTTGTGTTTGTGTTATGACAAAATGTGGTGTAATGTTTTTTTCTCTCACCAATGTGGTTGTTAAGAAAAATATTTAAATAATTTTTCATATTCTAAAAAGTTAATATTTGAGTCTAGGTTATAAATAAATACCTTAATTAAAGGCATAATTATAATTTTATTTTCAGAAATTTTGAGTGATTTCAAAGGTCCAACCTTTCTTTTAAATATTTTAGTCTTTGAACTTTTAAAAATACCCTTTTAATCCTAAATATTAAAATTTAGAGTTTGTGAAATAAATTTCTGATTTTGTAAAAGTAATAATACTATAGAGCTAGAAAAAGGTTGACAAAGGGGTGGTGTATTTACACCAAATATTGTTGGAAGAGGAAAGGTAAGATGGAAGAGAGAAGCTTTAACAAGTCTATCATAAAACAAAAAAGTGGGATATGTATGGTAACATGTTGGAGTGAGATTTTTGAATTAAAACTCTTGTGCATTTGATAAAGATGAAATGTATAGCTGCATAGATCACATCTTCACCAAAATTAGGTCTCTTTCCCTCTATCAATGTGGATGGAAGGAAGGAATAGGGGACTTTATAAACCTATCAAGTAAAGCATTTGGTTGCAAAAGATTGGAGTATTGTCTTTTTTTTTTTTTTTTCTTTTTTCCTATAACTAAAATGTGATTCATTTACTAAATGTAAAATCACATCATATCTATACCAAATTTGTGCATATTTATATTTGGACACATTGACATGTGGTACAGCTAGAACAAGGAGTCCAAAGGTAACCCTAATTTGTGTAAATAAACTATCAAATTGGAGCATAAATTGTGATAAACATAGCATGAAAATGGAAGGAAAATAATTTTAAAAAATTGCATGCATGTTTGGAGGATGTTGAAATTTTTGTAGGGCATATAATGCACTACAAACTCATAAAATAAGAGTTAAGTTCTTCATGAAAATATAAATTTTCCAAATTGATCTTATATACCTATGAATTTTTAAGGGGCAACTACAATACAAAACCGTAGGTTTATATGTTATTGTTGAATGTTAAACCAAAAATAAAATCTATTATGAAAAATCAAAGATGGTTGGAGTTATAAAAGTTTTCTTGCGTGTTTGAATTTGTAATGACAAACTTTTCTTTTTCATGGTAATGAGTTTGTAAAGGATTTGTTTAGGCATTTGGTAAAACAAACAAATTTGGAGACTTCTTAAAAGTCTTGAGGAGCCAAATTAATTTGGTAAAAGGCCTCTTTCCTCATCAAAAATTAAAAATATTCTCTTGAAATAAATGTTAACTATTTAATAAACATGTCTATAATAATTAACAAATTGTTTGTAGAGTAATACTGAATTCAATTTTCTTAAATAAGATTTCGGAGTTAAGCCATGAAAAACATATATTATTAAGAAAAGTGATCTCATTTAAAAATGAATTAGCATATGATTTACTTTGAAAACACTAGTAATTAAAGAAATTTCCGAATCATATTTTTTAAGATTTATTATACAAACGAATAATTCCAAACTCTCTTGGCGAACTTTCTACTTGTTTTGAATGGTAAGTATTGAATCTTTTGTTTATACATATTTTCTCTATTCCAAATCTATTGCTATGAAGTAATTAAAAGTGTAAACATTAGTGCAAACTTTCTTATTTAATACAGGAAGTAAAGATGGTTTGGATTTCTTTAAGTGTTTTTTAGTAAGGTGCCAGTGTTATACTTTTGGTAAAGCTCAAATTTAGTTATTAAAAAAGAATAAATGTAAGAAATAATCGATGATAGTTGAAATTTATAAGACATAAATGGGTTTGAAATAAAAAAAAATTAAAACATAAATAATTTGAAACAGAGGTAGTATTAAAGAAGATTTATAGAAAACATTGTATTATTGAATACAAATTGTGCATGAAAAATCCCACATGCCAACAGTTTGAGACTACATCAAAATTTCAACAACAAAAAAAAAAAGTTGGTTCAAAAAATACTAATTAAACTCAGTACTAGAAGAACAAATCACTATTCAATGCTAAAGATTGAAAACATGAACTGTCAAGGACCCTCCATTTGACTCAATAGTTTCAGCTAGAAAATGAAGTGTTTGTGGTGGAAAAATGCAGAAAAGTGTGTTTTCTATTATCATAAAATGCACCAAAAGTGTGAAATGCACAAAAGATCTAAGCATTAACATGCCAATTTTTTAAACAATTTAACACTAGTGCTGAGTCTATTTCTTCACTCATTAATATGTAATAAATGTTTGAATTGACTTATTCTTAAATTTATTTATTTTGCACAGAAAATGTTTGCTGCTAAATTAGTAAGCATTTGAATTTAGAAAGAACAAAAACAGATATTTGATCAATTTATATCTAGCTTTCTGAACTAGTTTTATTGGGGCCACTGCAATGGTGCAACTCTGCAATGAAACATGTTGTGAGGACCACCATGGAGAATATGTTCCCCCCATGAGAATGAAGTAATGCTGTGGGCCACAAAGGGTGATGAGAGGATCCATTGAAAATCTCAACTTGCTTAAAACTAGAGCAAGCTCTTCAAATCCATTTTCCCTTAAAAAATTAACTACACCAAGTTTTTCGCTAGTATCTTAATCTGCAATTGACAATTTTTTTTTGTGTTCTTTAAAAATGTGTTAGTTTTTGGTTTATAAATTCAGAGTTTTTGTTGGATAGTCAAATAGGTAAAATCGAAAAGATCTCACAAAAATAAAAATTAAACCAAAATTTATATATAAAAAAATATACTATTTTGAGTCCAAAATCTTAAAAATCTTAAAAATGTTAAAAATATTAAGTTTGTGATTTTTTTTATATATAATATTCAACTTTTTTATTTTTAATTAATATAAGACTTACACTCATTTAAATATTTAACCGTTTTAAAAATAGTCTTGCATGCTTGAATTTATTATTGACTATTTTGTTAGAATAATTGTTTATAACTCAATGTTAATATATAACTAACGCTGGTTCGTAAAATTAAGCATGATAGTAACAGCTATTTATCAGCATTTCATATTTCATCTACAAAGTATAAGAGTGCAATTACTCATTCAGTGATATATACAAGATTACTAGCTGATTGGCTATTAAGAATTGTTGTACAAAGAAAAAAAACTGTATCAGAAAAATGGAAAATCTAGACACTACTTAGCTTGTAAAACCAATCTCTTTTTCACAAGCATTCCATCAATTTTTCAAAATAATTATTATGAGTAGCCTTTTTTAGTTTCTTTAATCCATAACCTTTGAACCTGTTGTAGACATGTAGAGAGCTCCACCAATGCTGCTACCCAGATGAGGAAAATAAATCGATTAAGGTAACTCTAACACACAAAAAGGTCACTAAAAACACCAAAGGTTGCTTGTTTTTAGTCCCCTCTACATGCCTGCTAGAACATACTAGCTTACAAGAATAGGTGTGTCAACACCTAATTTTGTTCAAACAAATAAAAATTATTTTTGCAAATATAAAAAAGAAAAAAATAAAATAAAATAATAAAAATAAGAAATTAAAATTTTTTAACATGTCGTTGAGTTTCTTTGACATTTAGAATAAATAATAAAAAGGAACTTTGACTTTATAAGTAAAGTTTGATTAAATAATAATAAGACAAAATGAAATTTGTAAAAAATGATAAAATAAAATAAAAAGGGTGTTGGGTCTGTCTTAAAATTAATTGAATAGAAAAAATTAAGTGAACCCAACTGAATAGAGATGTTTTCTAAAGTCTAATTTACTAATAAAAAAAAGTTACTGTTTACACCTCCTTATCTGTTAATTGTGCTTGCCACATAAGTCCTAAGGTTTACAGAAACACATTACCCCAAGTCCTTATGTAACTTTAGTACCTTTTAATTCTTTAATTAGCCAAAAGTCATGCTTTTAACATTTAACTAACAATCAACAATCATGTTTTGACATTTAAACTCCATAGCCTTGTTTAACTCTCATCTCATAGTCTTCCTATACTCATACATTCAGGGGCTATTCATGTTCACTGACTATTCATTTTTCTTTTTTATTATTATTGTCTTTTTACTTATTCTTATGCCAAAAGGAGTTAATACAGAGAGTTGGAATAATTGATTCTTAATTAAAAATCATGATTGAGAGTTTTATGAGTGTTATAGAGGTGGAATAATTGATTCTTAATTAAAAATCATGAGAGTTTTATGAGTGTTATGGAGGGAGATGAAGGGATGGACAGACAAAATATAAAGAACTGAAGGAGAGGGAGGACAAATTTTGAGAGACAGAGAATACACTTAGAAATTTAGAGAGGAAAGGACACTAAAAAAAATATATTGAAAAATATTATTGGATTCTGTTGAAAAAAATCTAAGAGTCCAGTAAAAACCACCAAAAAGAGGAAAAAAACAAACTAAATTGGGAGTCTTCGGGTTCGTCTTTTTCCTTTAATTTTGTCTTGTTTCTATCTTTTTTTTTATTTTGTCCAGATTCATGTTTTCATCTGTATTTGTTGTGTCTAGTTCAACCTGTGCACTGATGCAGTGTCAATGAGTAATTATTTTGCAAGCATTGTTAAATTAATTTTAATGGTCACAATAAATTATTATATCTACGCAGGATCATGTATGTTACCGCACCATATTATCTAATTGCTGCATTTTTTGCACAAACTAATATTGTTCATTTGACAAATTTGGCTGTTGCTAGCACAGTCAGCAAATCCCAATAACAAAGATATATAGTAACATTAGATATCATTAACCCAGAGACAGATAATAAACACAAAACCCCAAACCAGAATAAAAAATACATAAACTCAAAACTCACAAAAATCCTCATAACTCAGTGAATACAAAGACTCACTCAAAAGAATATCAAACAGCCTTTCCAAAAATAAAACAGGTTAATCAAAGGTAGGTCCAGAGTCAGTAGCGAATTCAATTCTAGAAAATTAATAATTTCAACTCCATAACACATGATCGAATATAGGATAGCCATAGCCCCAAATAGCCATAGCCCCAAATTCGAAAATTTCCAAACCTTGTACCAAAACATAAATTATTCAGAAACAGAAATTCACCTAAGCAACCCATCCAAAAACAGAACCCAAAAGCAAAGAAGCCCCTTTTCCCAATTTAAAAAGCCTAACATCAATCACCACTATCCTTCACGAAACCAAATAGCTACAGTAAAGAACCAAACCAAAATAATCAGAAACAAAGTAATTCAATTGTTTATTTTTTAGAATATTAGGATTCATTGTTTACTTTTAATTAATTCTACTGTTTTTATGTTGTATATGTTTTTTTAATAACAAAATAAAAGTAAGTTAGGAAAAGAATAAAAAAACCTTTTTTTTACATAAACTTTTAAAAATAAAATATTAGATTTAAAATAATTTAAAAAAATAATTTAAAAATATATATAATATTTTC